>Ga0307374_10001803_pt1 | contig 39130 bp, 33 predicted proteins | sample OX3MG_FD_202532 | JGI IMG/M metagenome (GOLD analysis project Ga0307374, IMG submission 202532) | Soil microbial communities from Risofladan, Vaasa, Finland - OX-3 | ecosystem: Environmental > Terrestrial > Soil > Coastal area > Acid sulfate soil | place: Finland: Risofladan, Vaasa | collected... | reverse complement strand
GATCGCCTGGTGCGAGCCATCCTGGCCGACATCGGGCTGGAGGTGGCCGAGGCTAAGTCCGGCATCGTGGCTGTGCGTGACGGGTTCGAGTTCCTGGGGTTCACCTTCCACGGGAGGTTCCTTCGACCCCGACCCCGAGCGTTAGCCAGTTTCAAAGACGAGGTGCGCAGACGCACCCGGCGGCTGGCGCCGGTTCCCCTGCGAACGATGATCGAGCAGCTCAATCCCACTATTCGGGGTTGGGGCAACTACTACAAGGTTGGCGACGTGACGTCGCTGTTCGAGGATCTCGACCAGTGGATCCGCATGCGGCTGCGGTCGAAGGTCATACGCCGACGCGCCACGGCCCTCTCCAACGCCAAGATGCCCAACCGCGTCTTGCAGGGACTGGGCCTCGTGAGCCTCGACGACCTCCGTCGTGCTTATCTCTCGCCCGCTTGAGGGCGCAGTCTTGGGTGAGCCGGATGCGGTAGTGCCGCAAGTCCGGTTCTAACGGGGGGCGCCTGGGGGCAACTCCAGGCGCCTACCCACTGCGGGGCCGGATCGGCCGGCAGGCCCGAATACGGTGAACGAGATGGAGGGGATCGAGCCGGGCCGCGCCGACGCCGGATCCGCCGCCGCTCCCGTCCCCCGCGAAGGCGGCCGGCAGGTGATCCCCCGGCCCCCGACGGCACGGGCCGGGTCGGTCGCCCCCTGGGCGGCCTTCGCCCCGGGGCGGCGCCGGGCCCTCACCACCGACCGGGTGCGCGGGGCGCTGTCGTCGGGGCGCGAGATTCCGGCCACCGGTCGGCGGCTGCCGCCCGACGGTTTTCCGATCCTGCAGTCACCGGCGGCCGTGCTGGTCCCGTTGTTCGACGAGGGGGGCGAGGCTCGGGTGATCCTGACCCGGCGGGCCGCCCATCTCCGGGCGCACCGCGGCGAAGTCAGCTTCCCCGGGGGCCGGATGGACGAAGGGGAGACCCCCGAGGCGGGGGCGCTGCGCGAGGCGGCCGAGGAGATCGGCCTCGATCCCGGACCGGTGGAGACGGTGGGCCGGCTCACGCCGGTGACGACCTTCGCGTCGGGCAGCACCATCACCCCCGTGGTGGGCCTCCTGCCCCGACGTCCGGGTCTGGTGGCCAGTCCCCACGAGGTCGAGCACGTCTTCGACGTGGCCCTGGCCGAACTGGCCGATCCGTCGATCTTCCGCGAGGAGTGGTGGGCGGTGCCGGGGAGGGGTCCCGGCGTGGTCCCCGGGAGCAGCCCCGACGATGCCATGGTGCCCTTCCCCGTCTGGTTCTTCGAACTGCCCGACGACACCGTCTGGGGGGCCACGGCCCGGATGCTCGTCGATCTCCTGCGTCTGGTCCTCGAGGTCTGACGCCGCCGCCGCCGACGACATCCTGGCGCCGCGGGGCCGTCCGCCACGGACGGTAACGTGGAAGGACGCTGGCGGGCGACGGCGGGCGGGCACGACGGCGTTTCCGAGGAGGCATCCAGGTGGCAGAGATCGAGATCGGCATCTACAAGTCGGGTCGCCAGGCCTACGGGTTCGACGACATCGCCATCGTCCCCAGCCGCCGGACGCGTGACCCCGAGGATGTCGACATCTCGTGGGAGATCGACGCCTTCCGCTTCGAGCTCCCGCTCATGGCCGCGGCCATGGACGGCGTGGTGAGCCCCCGGACGGCGATCGAGATCGGCCGGCTCGGCGGCCTGGCCGTGCTCAATCTCGAAGGCCTCTGGACCCGCTACGAAGATCCCGACTCGCTGTTCGAGGAGATCTCCAAGCTCGACGACGAGAAGGCGACGGCCCGGATGCAGCAGATGTATCTGGAGCCGATCAAGCCGGAGCTGGTGACCGAGCGGATCCGCGAGATCAACGCCGCCGGGGTCGTCTCCTGCGCGTCGGTCACCCCACAGCGGACCACGGGGCTGGCCCCCGCCATCCTGGCCGGCGAGCTCGACATGCTCGTCATCCAGGGCACCGTGGTCTCGGCCGAACACGTCTCGAAGACGGTGGAACCGCTCAACCTGAAGAAGTTCATCCGGGAATTCGACCTGCCCGTGATCGTGGGTGGCTGCGCCTCGTACCAGGCCGCTCTCCACCTGATGCGGACGGGCGCCGTGGGCGTGCTCGTGGGGGTGGGACCCGGCAACGCCTGCACCACCCGCGGTGTCCTCGGTATCGGCGTCCCCCAGGCCACGGCCATCGCCGACGTGGCCGGCGCCCGGATGCGGCACCTGGATGAGACGAACGTCTACGTCCATGTCATCGCCGACGGGGGGATGAGCCGCGGTGGCGATATCGCCAAGGCCATCGCCTGCGGTGCCGACGCCGTCATGCTCGGGTCGCCTCTGTCCTCGGCCCAGGAGGCGCCCGGACTCGGCTACCACTGGGGTATGGCCACCTTCCACCCCACCCTGCCGCGCGGCGCCCGGGTCCGGACCACGGTCCGGGGCAACATGCAGGAGATCCTCCTCGGCCCGGCCCACGAGAACGACGGTCGGATGAACCTCTTCGGAGCCCTGCGGACATCGATGGCCACCTGTGGCTACCAGTCGGTGAAGGAGTTCCAGAAGGCGGAGGTGATGATCGCGCCGGCGCTGCAGACCGAGGGCAAGGCGCTGCAGCGCTCCCAAGGTGTGGGGATGGGTCGCTGAAGACCCTCCCGCGCCCGGCCCGCTTCGGTTCCCCGTCCCCCAGCGCCACGGCGTCATGACCGACGACCTGGAGACCGTCCTCGTCGTCGACTTCGGCGCCCAGTACGCCCAGCTGATCGCCCGCCGGGTGCGCGAGGCGCGTGTCTACTCGGAGATCGTCCGCCACGACATCACCGTCGAGGAACTGGCGGCGCGCCGGCCCAAGGGGATCATCCTGTCGGGGGGACCGGAGTCGGTCCACGCCGAGTGGGCGCCGCTGCTCGACCGCGGCATCTACGACCTCGGGGTACCCATTCTCGGCATCTGTTACGGCGCCCAGCTCCTCTGCGCCCAACTGGGGGGCACCGTCACCCGGACAGGACGCGGTGAGTACGGACGGACCCCACTGCGCCGGACGGGAAGCTCCCCGCTGTTTGCCGACTGGCCGCCGGACGCCGACGCTGACGTCTGGATGAGCCACGCCGACTCCATCACCGAAGTCCCCCCGGGCTTCGTGGTCACGGCGTCGTCGCCCGACGCCCCGGTGGCCGCGCTGGAGGACACCGAGCGCCGGCTGCTCGGTGTGCAGTTCCACCCCGAGGTGCAGCACACCCACCGGGGCCAGGAACTACTCGAGCGCTTTCTCTTCGACATCTGCGGAGCCCGTCCCAGTTGGACCCATACCAACATCATCGAGTCGTCGGTGGATGCCGTCCGGGCCCAGGTGGCCGGCGCCCGGGTGCTCTGTGCACTGTCCGGCGGCGTCGACTCGGCCGTGGCCGCCGCCCTCGTCCACCGGGCCATCGGCGGCCAGTTGACCTGTGTCTTCGTCGACACCGGCCTGATGCGCTCGGGTGAGGCCGATCAGGTGGAGGAGACCTTCCGCAGCCAGTTCCATGTCGACCTGATCCACGTGAAGGCGGTCGACCGCTTCTTCGGCGTGCTCGCCGGGCTGACCGATCCCGAGGAAAAGCGCAAGGCCATCGGGGAGACGTTCATCCGGGTGTTCGAAGAGGTGGCCCGCGACGTCGAGGACGCCCGCTTTCTGGTCCAGGGGACCCTCTATCCCGACGTCATCGAATCGGGGACGAAGGATGCGGCCAACATCAAGTCGCACCACAACGTGGGCGGCCTGCCGAAGGACATGGCCTTCGATCTGGTGGAGCCCCTGCGGCAGTTGTTCAAAGACGAGGTCCGCGCCGTGGGCGAGGAGCTCGGACTCCCCGAAGAGATCGTCTGGCGCCAGCCCTTCCCCGGCCCGGGCCTGGCTGTCCGCATCATCGGGGAGGTCACTCCCGAGAGAGCCGAGATCCTCCGGGCGGCCGACGGCATCGTGGTCGAAGAGATTCGCAGGGCGGGGCTCTACCGGCATCTGTGGCAGAGCTTCGCCGTCCTGCCGGCGGTCAGGACCGTCGGCGTCATGGGCGACGGCCGTACCTACGCGTACCCGATCGTCATCCGCGCCGTCACCTCCGACGACGCCATGACCGCCGACTGGGCCCGCCTGCCGTACGAGCTCTTGGAACGTCTGTCCTCGCGCATCATCAACGAGGTGGACGGCGTCAACCGGGTGGCCCTCGACATCACGTCGAAGCCCCCGGGCACCATTGAGTGGGAGTGACCGTGTCCGGTACTCCGCTGCACCGGTTCGGTGGCCTCGGCACCTTCGACGGCATCGACGAGTTCGAGGACGCCTCCCCCGCCCCCGTGGCCGACGCCGTGGCCGGGGCCCTCGACGACGCCCTGGCCGAGGGGCCGGCACCACCGGCTGACGAAAGTGCGCCGGCGGCGTCTCCCCGACGGCCGCGCTGGAGCGACTCGGTCCCCCCGGCCGACGAGCTCCTCGATGGCCTGAACGAACCGCAGCGACGCGCCGTCGTCCACCGGGGCGGCCCCCTGCTCGTGGTGGCCGGCGCCGGGTCGGGCAAGACCCGGGTCCTCACCCACCGGGTGGCCCATCTCATCGCCACCGGCGACGCCCGGCCATGGGAGATCCTGGCCATCACCTTCACCAACAAGGCGGCCGACGAGATGCGGACGCGTCTGGTCGGCCTGGTGGGTCCGGTGGCCGAACGCATGTGGGTGTCGACGTTCCACGCCGCCTGCGTCCGGATCCTGCGTTCCCACGCCGATCGCCTCGGTTACCGCTCCTCGTTCACCATCTACGACGACACCGACTCCCGGCGCCTGATCGAACAGATCCTTCGCGATCTGAACATCGACGCCAAGAAGATCCCGCCCCGGTCCGTCCAGGCCGTCATCTCCGGGGCCAAGGCGGAGCTGGTGGAGGCCCAGGAGTTCGCCGCCCAGGCGCAGTCGGTCTTCGAGCGGCGGATGGCCGACGTCTACGTCGAGTACCAGCAGCGGCTCTTCGCCGCGTCGGCCATGGACTTCGACGATCTACTGCTGCAGACGGTGAACCTCATGCGCCGCGCCCCCGACGTCCTCGAGTCGTATCAGAAGCGGTTCCGACAGGTGTTGGTCGACGAGTACCAGGACACCAACCGTGTCCAGAACGAGCTCGTCATGCTCCTGTGCGCCGAACACCGAAACGTCTGCATCGTCGGCGACACCGACCAGTCCATCTACGCCTTCCGCGGAGCCGACATCCGCAACATCCTCGAATTCGAGAAGGCCTTCCCCGATGCCGTGATCGTTCCGCTCGAGCAGAATTACCGTTCCACCAAGACCATTCTCGACGCCGCCAACGCCGTGATCGTCAACAACACCTCGCGGGTCCCGAAAGACCTGTGGACCGATGGCGAACAGGGGGAGCCGGTCAACCGGTTCCGGGCCGAGGACGAGTACGACGAGGCGGCCTGGGTGGCGGCCGAGATCGGTCGCCTGCACCACGGCGAAGGACTGCGCTACGGGGACGTGGCCATCTTCTACCGGACGAACGCGCAGAGCAGAGCCCTGGAAGAGGCTCTGGTGCGGACGGCCGTCGCCTACAAGGTGGTGGGGGGCACCCGCTTCTACGACCGCCGTGAGGTGAAGGACCTCCTGGCCTACCTCCGGGTCCTGGCCAATCCCTCCGACGAGATCTCCGCCCGCCGGATCGTGAACGTCCCGCGCCGGGGGGTGGGCGACACCTCCGCCGATCGGCTGGCGGCCTGGGCCCGCGAGCGGGGTCGCTCCTTCGCTGACTGCTTCGACCAGGTGGCCGAAGCGGGCGTGACCGGGCGCGCCGCGGCCGGGTTGGCGGCACTGTCGGCGCTTCTCGACGAACTCCGCACCGAAGCCGACGCCGGGGCCGGTCCCGCGGCGCTGATCCAAGCCGTGGCCTCGCGTACCGGATACGTGGCCGAGCTCGAGGCCCAGGACACCCTCGACGCCGCCGGCCGGCTCGAGAACATCGCCGAGCTGGTGGGGGCGGCCACCGAATACGACTCGCTCGACGAGTTCCTCGAGTCCGTGGCCCTCGTCTCCGACGCCGACGAGATCGAGGACGACGGCAGCCGGGTGTCGCTCATGACCCTGCACACGGCCAAGGGCCTCGAGTTCCCGGCCGTCTTCCTGGTGGGCATGGAGGACGGGGTCTTCCCCCACCTGCGCTCCCTCGACGACCCCATGCAGCTGGAGGAGGAACGGCGCCTCGCCTACGTGGGCATCACCCGGGCCCGGCGCCGCCTCTACGTGACCCACGCCTGGAGCCGGACCCTCTGGGGTTCCACCAGCCACGCCATCCCCAGCCGGTTCCTGTCCGAGATCCCGGCCGAATTGGTCCGGGACGTCGGCGCCTCGACGACGCTTCGTCGCGACCCCACCCGGCTCGTCTCCTCCCGGCTGCGCCGCCGCCCTCGCCATCCGGGACAGGGCGATCCGGGACAGGGCGATCCGGGACAGGGCGATCCGGGACATCTCATCGACGGCGACGACGACTGGTCGGTCGCCGCCGACTCGGCCCATGATGCCGACAGCTGGCACGATCCCGACCCCTGGGACGACGACGCCGGGGCCGACGTCACCCCCGTCCCCCCCGTGAAGGCCTCCGGTTCCGGTTGGTCCCGTTCCGCCGACACCGACAGCCGGCCCCGGCGACCGGCGCCAACGGGCCGCAAGAGCCGTCTGCCCAAGATGGCCGAAGAGCGTTTCCGCTCGGGCGCCTGACGCCGTCGGTGTCGTCGCCCACCCCCGGACCGGACATCGGGCACTGGGACGCCCCCACCTACGACCGCGTCTCGGACCCCATGACCCGCTGGGGGATGGAGGTCCTCGACCGTCTGCCGCTCTCTCCCGGTGACACGGTGTTGGACGCCGGCTGCGGCACCGGCCGGGTGACGGAGCTGCTGCTCGATCGGTTGGCCGGCGGACGGGTGGTGGCACTGGATGCGGCGGGGTCGATGTTGGCCGAAGCCCGTCTCCGGCTGGCCCGCTTCGACGAGAGGGTCATGTTCGTCGACGCCGACCTTCTCGATCTGGCGCCCGACACCCTGGGTGGGTGGGCCCCCGTCGACGCCGTCCTGTCCACCGCCACCTTCCACTGGGTGCTCGACCACGACCGCCTCTTCGACAACCTGGCCCGGGTGCTCCGGCCCGGTGGTCGTCTGGTGGCCCAGTGCGGGGCGGACGGCAACATCGCCCGGCTGATCGCCGCCGTCCGGGCCACCGGGACCGAGCGGGCCGGCGCCTGGCTCTACGCCACGCCCGAGGACACCCGCCGACGCCTCGAGGCGTCGGGATTCACCGACATCGAGGTCTGGACCCACCCCGAACCGACCAGGATCGACCCGGCCGACCTCGAGACCTATCTGGAGACCGTCTGCCTGAGGACCCACGTCCTGGCCATGGCCCCCGGCGAGCGCCGGGAATTCCTGGCCGCGGTGGCCGCCGCCCTCGGGGATCCGGTGATCGACTACCTCCGACTCAACTTCACCGCCCGCCGGGGCTGACGAGAGCCCGACGGCCCCCTCCCGGCTCCGCCGGCCCACGGCGGTGCCTGGAGGCCCGCGACCCGGGGTCTGCGTTGGCGCCGGGCTGGGCAGGGATGCCTACACTCAGTGGCCGATGAAGCGTCCCTACCGGGTCATCGTGGCCAAGCCGGGCCTCGATGGCCATGACCGTGGTGCCAAAGTCATCGCGCGCGCCCTGCGTGACGCCGGATTCGAGGTCATCTACACGGGCCTGCACCAGACGCCCGAGCAGGTCGTCCAGGTGGCCGTGCAGGAGGACGCCGACGCCGTCGGGCTCTCGCTTCTCTCGGGTGCCCATCTCACCCTCGTGCCCCGGGTCCTCGACGGTCTGCGGGCCGAGGGCCTCGGCGACGTCTTGGTGATCGTGGGCGGCATCATCCCCGATGCCGACATCCCCGCCCTCAAGAAGCTCGGGGTGGCCGCCGTCTTCACCCCGGGGGCGCCGCTGCCCACCATCGTCCAGGAAGTGGCCGACGCGCTCGACCAGCGGGAGGCGGCGACCGGACGGTAAGAACGTGGTGCCGGCAGCCGAGCCGGGCATCGGTGCTGGCGACGGGCGTCGTCGGTGCCAGAGTCACCGCACCAACCAGATGCACGCACCAACCCAGATCCACGAAGTCTCCAGAACGACGCACGCACATCCGCAGTGGAACAGAGAGGAAGCAGTCGGTGGATCTCTACGAATACCAGGGAAAGCAATACTTCGCCCGGTTCGGTATCCCCATCTCGCCGGGCGGCGTGGCCGACACCGTGGACGAGGCGGTGGCCCAGGCTGACAAGGCCGGCTATCCCGTCGTGGTGAAGGCGCAGGTGAAGGTGGGAGGCCGGGGCAAGGCCGGCGGCATCCAACTGGCCGACGACGCCGACGCCGTCCGCCGTCACGCCGGCAACATCCTGGGCATGGACATCAGCGGTCACACGGTGCACCGGCTGTGGATCGAGAACGCCTCCGACATAGCCCGTGAGTACTACGCCAGCTTTACCTTGGACCGGGCGGCCAAGCTCCACCTCTGCATGGTCTCGGCCAAGGGCGGCGTGGAGATCGAGGAGGTGGCCGCCACCGACCCCCAGGCCATCTCGCGCTTGCACGTGGACCCGGTGGACGGGATCTCCCTCGACGCCGCGGCCGGCCTGGTGGCCGAGGCCGGCATCGACGAGCAGGCGCGGTCGCAGGCCGCCGCCCTGCTGGTCAAGCTCTACGACTGCTACGTCCACGGCGACTGCGACCTGGCCGAGATCAACCCCCTGATCCTCACGACCGACGGCCGGGTGCACGCCCTCGACGCCAAGGTCACGCTCGACGACAACGCCGCCTACCGCCACCCGGAATGGGATGCCTTCGCCGGCGACGAGGAGATGGACGAGCGTGAGAAGTTGGCCCGCGAGAAGGGGCTCAACTACATCGGCCTGTCCGGTTCGGTGGGCATCATCGCCAACGGCGCCGGACTGGCCATGAGCACGCTGGACGTGGTCACCCAGGTGGGGGGGACGGCGGCGAACTTCCTGGACATCGGGGGCGGAGCGAACGCCGACGTCATGGCCGCGGCGCTCGACGTGATCAACAGCGACGCGGCCGTCCGGGCCATCTTCGTGAACATCTTCGGGGGCATCACCCGGGTGGACGAGGTGGCCAACGGGGTGGTGGAGGCGCTGCGGCGTGTCGACATCCACTCGCCCATCGTCCTGCGCCTCGACGGCACCAACGCCGAAGCGGGCCGGGAGATCCTGGCCGCCCACCTGTCGGACAACCTGGTGATGGAACCCACGATGCTCGCCGCCGCCCGCCGGGCCGTGGCGTTGGCGGGAGGCGGACGATGAGCATCTTCGTCGATGAGAACACCAAAGTGGTCGTCCAGGGCCTGACCGGGGGCCAAGGACGCTTCCACGGCCTGCGCAACCGTGACTACGGCACCCAGGTGGTGGCCGGGGTGACGCCGGGCAAGGGCGGGACCGACGTCGACGGGGTCCCCATCTTCGACACCATGGCCGAGGCCGTGGCCGCCACGGGCGCCGACGCCTCGTTCGTGGTCGTGCCCCCGAAATTCGCGGCCGACGCCATCATGGAGGCGGCCGCCGCCGACATCGGTTTCATCGTCTGCATCACCGAGGGCATCCCGGCGCAGGACGAGGCGCTGTTCTACAACCGACTGCGCCGCGACCACCCGAAGACGAGGTTGCTCGGTCCCAACTGTCCGGGGATCATCTCGCCGGGGAAGTGCAACATCGGGATCACGTCGGGCGACATCGCCCTGGCCGGTGGTCCGGTGGGGATCGTCAGCCGGTCGGGCACCCTCACGTACCAGGCGCTACACGAGCTGTCGCAACAAGGCGTGGGCCAGACCACCTGCGTCGGGATCGGGGGCGACCCTGTTCCCGGGACCAGCTTCATCGACTGCCTGGCTGCCTTCGAGGACGATCCCGACACCCGCGCCGTCATGATGATCGGTGAGATCGGCGGCTCGGCCGAGGAACAGGCGGCCAAATTCGTTGCCGAGCACATGACCAAGCCCGTCGTCTGCTACGTCGCCGGCGTGACCGCGCCTCCGGGACGCAAGATGGGCCACGCCGGCGCCATCATCTCCGGGTCACAGGGGACGGCCCAGGCCAAGATGGCGGCGTTGTCCGCCGTCGGTGCCTCGGTGGCCCAGAACCCCACCGAGGCGGGGGAGATGATGGTCGAGGTGGTGAAGGCGCTGTCCTGAGCTCGCGGGCGGTCCTGCTTTGGAGGACCCCCGCCGCCGCGCTGGTAGCGTGAGCCGCGTGCGTCTGGGAGTGCTCGTCTCGGGTACGGGGACCATCCTCCAGGCGCTTGTGGCCGAAGGACTGCCCGTGGTCGTCGTGGTGGCCGACCGGCCCTGCCGAGGTCTCGAGCGGGCGGCCGAGGGGTCCATCGCCACCGAGCTCGTCGACCGTCGGCTGTTCGGCGGCTTCGGCCAGGGATTCGCCCGCGACGAATTCACCGGCGCCGTGGTCGAGGCCCTTCGGCGCCACGACGTGGACCTCCTGGTCATGGCCGGCTTCGGCACCGTTCTCACCCAGCCGGCCCACGACGCCTACGAGGGCAGGATCCTGAACACCCACCCGGCGTTGCTTCCCGCCTTTCCCGGTTGGCACGCCGTCGAGGACGCGCTGGCCGCCGGGGCCACGGTCACGGGCTGCACTGTCCACCTGGCCACCCTGGACATGGACGCCGGTCCGATCCTGGCCCAAGAGGAGGTAGAGGTGCGACCCGGAGACACCGCCGCCACGCTGCACGAGAGGATCAAGGAGGTGGAGAGGCGTCTCTATCCCGAGACCATCCGCAAAGTCATGGCCGCCGGGGTGGCCCCCGTGCGCCCGACGCCATGAGAGCGCTGCTGTCGGTCTACGACAAGGCCGGCCTGGAGGAGTTCGCCTCCGGTCTGGCCGATCTCGGCTGGGAGCTGGTGGCCAGTGGGAACACGGCTCGGGCCTTGGCCGACGCCGGCATCGCCCATCTCGAGGTGGCCGCTCTCACCGGTGCCCCCGAAATGCTCGGGGGCCGGGTGAAGACACTGCACCCGAAGATCCACGGCGGGATCCTGGCCGACCGCGCCCAGCCGCAGCACATGGCCGATCTCGCCGCCCAGGGCATCGACGTGATCGACCTCGTGGTCTGCAATCTCTATCCCTTTTCCTCCGACCCCTCCATCGAGTTGATCGACGTCGGTGGTCCCACCATGGTCCGGGCCGCGGCCAAGAACCATGCCCACGTCGGTGTCGTCGTCGACCCGGCCGAGTACGGCGGCGTCCTGACCGAGTTGCGGGCGGCGGGCGCCCTGTCGGCCGACACCCGCCGCCGGCTGGCCCGCGCCGCCTTTGCCCACACGGCGGCCTACGACGCCGCCATCGTCGGCTGGTTCGACACCGCCGGGCCCGGGGGGGAAGCCACCCTCCTGCCCCCCACCGTGCATCTCGCTCTCGAAAGGGCCGATGTGCTGCGTTACGGGGAGAACCCCCACCAGAGCGGGGCCCGCTACCGCGCCGCCGGACAGCCCACCTGGTGGGACGGGGTGGTCCAGCGGGCCGGAACGGCGCTGTCCTACCTCAATCTCTTCGATGCCGACGCCGCCTGGCGCCTGGTCCAGGAGCTGGGTTCGGCGGGCGAATCGGCGGTGGCCATCATCAAGCACGCCAATCCCTGCGGCGCGGCCCTGGCCGCCGATCTCGCCGCTGCCTACACCTCGGCCCTCGAGTGCGATCCGGTCTCGGCTTTCGGCGGCGTCGTCGCCCTCGGCGGCCCCTGCACGGCGGAGGTGGCCCGGGTGGTGGCGGCCGGACCGCAGGCCGACGTCGTCGTGGCCCCGTCGTGGGAGGACGACGCGCTCGACATCCTGGTGGCCCGACGCAAGGCGACCCGACTCCTCGAGGCGCCGCCCTGGACCGGGACCCCCCTCGAGGTGCGCAGCCTGGGTGGCGGTTTCCTGGTCCAGGACGCCGACCGTTTCGAGGCGATGCGGTCGCAATGGCAGGTGACCACCAAGCAGGCCCCCACCGCCGAGCAGTGGCGCGACATAGACCTGGCCTGGCGGGTGTGCGCCCGCACCTCCTCCAACGCCATCGTGGTGGTTGGCGCCGGGCAGGCCGTCGGCATCGGCGCCGGCCAGCAGAGTCGCGTCGAGGCGGCCGAGATCGCCGTCCGCAAAGCCGGGCCCCGGGCCGTGGGCGCGGCGGCGGCCAGTGACGCCTTCTTCCCCTTTCGCGACGGCCTCGACGTCCTCGCCGACGCCGGGGTGACGGCGGTGATCCAGCCCGGTGGTTCGGTCCGCGACCCCGACCTGGTGGCCGCCGCCGACGAGCACGGCATCGCCATGGTGGTCACCGGCGAACGCCACTTCAGGCACTGAGCCATGGCCGCTCAGATCCTGAACGGCGAGGCGGTGGCGGCCCGCATCCGGGCCGAGGTGGCCGATGCCGTGGACGCCTTGCACCGGTCCGGGATCCACCCCGGTCTCGGGACGATCCTGGTGGGTGACGACGCCCCCAGCGCCCGCTACGTGGCCCTGAAGCACGCCGACTGCGCCGAGGTGGGCATCGTCTCGGTCCACGAGCACCTGCCGGCCGACGTCGGTCAGGACGAGCTCGAAGCGGTGATCGCCCGCTTCAACGACGATCCCGCCGTGCACGCCTATCTGGTCCAGGTGCCGCTCCCGGGTGGCCTCGACGAGGAGTCGGCTCTGCTGGCCGTGGACCCGAGAAAGGACGTCGACGGGCTGCATCCGGAGAATCTCGGCCGCCTGGTCATGGGCACCCCCGGTCCCCTGCCGTGCACCCCGGCCGGCATCGTCGAGCTCCTGGCGGCCTACGACGTCGTCGTCGAAGGCCGCCATGTGGTGATCATCGGTCGTGGGCTCACCATCGGTCGACCCCTGGCGCTGCTGCTGTCGCTGAAGCGTCCCGGATGCAATGCCGCGGTCACCGTGGTGCACACCGGTGTGCAGGATCTGGCCGCCATCGTGCGCACAGCAGACGTGGTGGTGGCCGCCGCCGGTTCGGCGGGCCTCGTGACCCCGGACATGATCAGACCCGGAGCGGCCGTGGTGGGGGCCGGAACGTCATGGCGGGGCCGCACCCTGCTGTCCGACGTGGACGAGGCCGTGAGCGAGGTGGCGGGCTGGATCACCCCCCGGATCGGCGGTGTTGGCCCCATGACGCGGGCCATGCTGCTGCGCAACGCGGTGCGGGCCGCCTCGCGGGCGGGACCGCCCGACGTCTCAGTTCGTGGCCACCTATAGGCTTTCGCCCCATGGCATGGATCTCGGACATGCTGGCCAGGGGTCCGACGTATTCCTTCGAATTCTTCCCCCCCAAGAACGACACGGAACAGGCGACGCTGGTGCGGACCCTGCGCGAGCTGGAGCCGCTCAGCCCGTCGTTCGTGTCGGTCACCTACCGGGGTGGCCGGGAGTCGCGGCAAAGGACCCACGACCTCGTGGCGGGCATGCTGCGCACCACGTCGCTCACGCCCATGGCCCATCTGATCTGCGTCGAGCACTCGCGCCTCGAGTTGGCCGAGGTCCTGGTGGCCTTCCGCAAGGCCGGCGTGGAGAACCTCCTGGCCCTGGGCGGTGACCCACCGGTCGACGCCGGCGCCGGCCGGGGTGAGCTCCGCTACGCGATGGAGCTCGTCGAGCTGGCCCGCGCCATCGGCGGCTTCTCCATCGGGGTGGCGGCTCATCCCACCGGTCACCCGGCGTCGCCCGATCTGCCGTCGGACCGCGACATGCTGGCGGCCAAGCTCCGGCTGGCCGATTTCGCCATCACCCAGTTCTTCTTCGAAGCCGACGACTACCTGGGCCTGGTTGACGATCTGGCCGCCCGGGGCGTCACCAAACCGGTGCTCCCGGGCATCATGCCGGTGACCACGCTCCGGTCGGTGCCGCGGATGGCCCAGATGGGCGCGGCCGTGCCCGAGTGGGCGGTGGCCCGCCTGGAGGAGGCATCGGCGCGCGGAGGACAGGACGCCGTCCGCCAGGCCGGGATCGAGCTGGCCACCGACCTCTGCACCCGATTGTTGGCGGCCGGGGCTCCGGGCTTGCACTTCTACACCCTCAATCGGTCGAGCGCGACCCGCGAGATCTACAGATCGCTCGGGCTCTCGCCCCTGGAGGGAACGGGCTGAGCCGTGTGGTCGGCCGCGGTTTTTTCCCCGTAGGCTCGCCCCATGGCACAACGCATCACAGTGGGGGACGACGGGGTCCTCGTCGTTCCCACCGAGCCGATCATCCCTTTCATCGAAGGAGACGGTACCGGCGTCGATATCTGGCCGGCATCCCGTCTCGTCTTCGATGCCGCCGCCGCCAAGCACGGCCGTTCCATCGCCTGGAAGGAGGTGCTGGCGGGCGAGAAGGCCTTCAAGGAGACGGGCGAGTGGCTGCCCGAGGAGACGGTCACCGCCTTCCGGGACCATCTGATCGGGATCAAAGGCCCCCTGACGACCCCCATCGGGGGTGGGATCCGGTCTCTGAACGTGGCCCTGCGCCAGATCCTCGACCTCTATGTCTGCCTGCGCCCCGTGCGTTGGTTCACCGGCGTCCCGTCACCGGTGCTGCACCCCGAGAAGGTGGACATGGTGATATTCCGCGAGAACACCGAGGACGTCTACGCCGGCCTCGAGGTCCAGGCCGGAAGCCCCGAGGCCGGCCGGCTCGCCGCCTTCCTCCGTGACGAGATGGGCTGGGAGATCAAACCCGACTCGGGCATCGGCATCAAGCCCATGTCCGAGTCTGGGTGCAAGCGCCTGGTCCGCGCCGCCGTCATCTATGCGCTGGAGCACGGGCGCAAGAGCGTCACCCTCGTCCACAAGGGAAACATCCAGAAGTTCACCGAGGGAGCGTTCCGCAATTGGGGCTATGAGATCGTGCGCGAGGAGTTTTCCGACGTTGCCGTCGGCTGGGACGACTGCGACGGCAAACCGGGCGACAAGCTCCTCGTCAAGGACGCCATCGCCGACATCACGCTGCAGCAGGTCCTCACCCGACCGGACGAGTTCGACGTCATCGCCACCACCAACCTGAACGGCGACTACCTGTCGGACGCTCTGGCCGCCCAGGTCGGCGGGATCGGCATCGCGCCGGGCGGGAACATCAACTACGTGACCGGCCACGGCGTGTTCGAGGCGACCCACGGAACGGCCCCCAAGTACGCCGGGCTGGACAAGGTCAACCCGGGAAGCGTCATTCTCTCGGGCACGCTGATGTTCGAGCACCTGGGGTGGACCGACGTGGCCACGGACATCGTCCGAGCCCTGGAGGCCACCATCGCCGACAAGATCGTCACCTACGACTTCGCCCGCCTGATGGAGGGAGCCCACGAGGTGAAGACCTCGGAATTCGCTGCGGCCATCGTCGAGCGTCTCTGACCGACGCCGTCACCGCCTGATCGCCGGCCGGGGAAGACCGGTCTGGCCCGCCCCGGGTGGGCGACGGTAGCCTCCGAGGCATGGCAACGGCGAAAACTCCTGTCCACGTCACCGTCACCGGCGCCGCCGGTCAGATCGGTTACTCCCTCCTCTTCCGCATCGGGTCGGGCCAGTTGTTCGGTCCCGACCAGCCCGTCGTCCTGCGTCTGCTCGAGATCGAACCGGCCATGGGGGCGCTGCAGGGCGTCGTCATGGAGCTCGACGACTGCGCCTTCCCGCTGGTGGCCGACATCGAGCCCACCTCGGACCTGAAGACGGCCTTCGACGGGACCCACTGGGCCCTGCTCGTGGGTTCGGTCCCCCGCAAGGCCGGTATGGAGCGCAACGACCTGTTGACCATCAACGGGGGCATCTTCGGACCCCAGGGAGAAGCCATCGCCGCCCACGCCTCGAGCGGTGTCCGGGTGCTCGTGGTCGGAAACCCGTGCAACACCAACTGCCTCATCGCCCGCTCCCACGCCCCCGACGTGCCCGACGACCGGTGGTTCGCCATGACCCGCCTCGATCAGAACCGCGCCGCCATCCAATTGGCCCACAAGGCGGCCGTGCCGGTGGCCTCGGTCACCAACGTGGCCATCTGGGGGAACCATTCGTCGACCCAGTTCCCCGATTTCGAAAACGCCCGGATCGACGGGAAGCCCGTCCCCGACGTCATCGACGACGAGAGCTGGCTCCAGGGGCAGTTCATCACCACCGTGCAGCAACGCGGCGCCCAGATCATCGAGGCCCGGGGTGCGTCCTCGGCCGCCTCGGCCGCCAACGCCGTGGTCGACTCGGTGTGCAGCATCGTGACCCCTACGCCGAAAGACGACGTCGCCTCTCTGGCCGTCGTGTCCCACGGCGAATACGGCACGCCGGAAGGCCTCATATTCGGCCTTCCCGTCCGCAGTGACGGCAAGGACTGTCAGGTCGTCACCGGACTGACCCACAGCGCATTCGCCACCGATCGGATCCGGACGACGACCGAGGAACTCGAGTCCGAGCGCAAAGCCGTGGCCGACCTCCTCCTGGGTCCGTTCTAGGACGATCCCCGGAGCGGTAGCTTCCTCGCCGCGGCACTACCCGGCCGACGGCCGGCTAGTCGTCCGTTCAAACGGTGGCGGGTTCGGGGATGTCGATACCCCGGCGTTGCAGGAAGGCCAGTTTCCGTGACAGGGCGTCGCGCCAAGCGTCGAGGTCGGCTTCGAAGTGGACACGGTCGCCCTCTTCGTACGCGTGTTCCAGTTCGTCGAAGGCCGCGTCCTCGGCATCGAGGAGCTCGCGGTATCGACGAAGAGCTTGATCGTCGAGCACACCGGGCACGGTCATGGGACCTCCCTCTTCCGGCGTCCTGCATCGGACGCCTCCTACTCTGACTTTACTCCCGCCCCCCTCCGCGTGTCATCGGCTCCGGGGCCAGGACTCGGGGACTTTTCGCCCCCTTCCCCGACGGCGTTCTGCTGGCCAGGGCTTTCGCGCCGGTGGGCGTCGGCTCAGGACGGGGGGGTGATACCGGCGGCCACGGTGGGCGTGGGGCCGTCCGCCGATGTCGGCGTGGCCAGCGCCGGAGCGTCGGCCGCCGCCTCCGCCGCCGACCGCTTCGTGCGTCGCAGGATCTTGCGCCCGAGCCAGGCCACCGGGTCGTAGGACGAGTCGACCACGCGCTCCTTCAAGGGGATGATGGCGTTGTCGGTGATCTTGATGTGCTCGGGGCACACCTCGGTGCAGCACTTGGTGATGTTGCACATCCCCAACCCCATCCGCTGTCGCAACAGCTCGCGGCGGTCATTGCTGTCGAGCGGATGGGACTCCAATTCCATGTAGCGGATGAACATCCGGGGTCCGGCGAAGTGCTCCTTGTTCTCCTCGTGGTCCCGGATCACGTGACAGACGTCCTGGCACATGAAGCACTCGATGCACTTACGGAACTCCTGGCCCCGCTCCACGTCGACCTGCATCATCCGGAATGTCCCGTCGGGCGCATCGGGGGCCCGGGGCAGCAGCGGTGGCACATGACGGGCCATCGTGTAGTTGAACGATACGTCGGTGACCAGATCGCGGATGATCGGGAAGGTCCGCATGGGGGCCACCACCACGGGTTCTCCCTCGGGGAGCTCATCCATGCGCGTCATGCACATCAGATGTGGCCGGCCGTTGATCTCGGCCGAGCACGACCCACATTTTCCTGCCTTGCAGTTCCATCGGCAGGCCAGGTCGGGCGCGGGACCGGCCTGGATGCGGTGAATGACGTCGAGGACGACCTCGCCCTCCACCGACGGCATCACGTAGTCGGTGAAGGCGCCCCCGGCCGGATCGCCCCGCCAGATCGTCAAAGTCACGTCGGCCATCAGTGGGCTTCCTCCTCGAACAGGGTGCGAAGCTCGGCCGGCATGGCCGGCAGGGCCTCGGGGTCGAGCGTGTACTGACCGTCCGGAGTGATCCGCTGGACGAGGTTGACCGTTGCGAGCTCGGCGTCAGCCTTCGGGAAGTCATCGCGGGTGTGGCCCCCACGGCTCTCGCGACGGACGATGGCCCCCTTCGTCGTCAATCGGGAGACCGTCAGCATGGCTGGGAGATCGGTGGCCAGATTCCACCCGGGGTTGTAGGTCCGGGGCCCGGACACGGCCACCGAGGCGAAGCGCCCCTCGAGCTTGTCGAGCTCGCCGATCGCCTCGGTCAGTTCGGACTCGGTCCGGATGATCCCCACCAGTTTCTGCATCGTCTCCTGCAGATCGTGTTGGATGTCGTAGGGGCTCTCGCCGCCACTGCGTTCGAGCGGCGCCATCGCCTCGGCGAAGACGGCCGAGACCTCGCCGTCGTCCACCGTGGGCGTCCCCGTCCTCCCCTCGGCGAAGTCCGAGGCGGCGATCCCGGCCCGACGACCGAAGACGAGCAGGTCCGATAGGGAGTTCCCGCCGAGCCGGTTGGCTCCGTGCATCCCCCCGGAGCACTCCCCGGCGGCGAAAAGGCCGGGAACAGTCGTCGCCTCGGTGTCGGCTTCGACGCGGATCCCTCCCATGGCGTAGTGGCAGGTGGGACCGACCTCCATGGGCACTGCCGTGATGTCGACCCCGGCCAGTTCCTTGAACTGGTGGTACATCGACGGCAGCCGGCGACGGATGTACTCGGCACTGCGGCGCGAGGCGATGTCGAGGAAGACACCGCCATGGGGGCTTCCCCGGCCACCTTTCACCTCGGAGTTGATGGACCGGGCCACCTCGTCGCGCGGCAGCAGCTCAGGCGGACGCCGGTTGTTGGTGTGGTCGTCGTACCAGCGGTCGCCCTCTTCCTCGGTGTCGGCCGTTTCCGCGGCGAACATGGCCGGGATGTAGTCGAACATGAACCGCTTGCCCTCGGAGTTGCGCAGTACGCCCCCGTCGCCCCGCACCCCTTCGGTGACCAGGATGCCCCGCACCGACAACGGCCACACCATGCCTGTCGGGTGGAACTGCACGAACTCCATATCGATCATGTCGGCGCCGGCCCAGGCGGCCATGGCGTGCCCGTCGCCGGTCGACTCCCACGAGTTCGACGTGTACTGCCACGACTTGCCGATGCTGCCGGTGGCGAGGACGAAGGCCTTGGCCGTGAAGATCACGAACTCGCCGCTGGGCCGCCAGTAACCGACCGCCGCGCTCACCCGTCCCTCGGAGTCCTTCAGCAGGCGGAGCACCTTGCACTCCATGAAGACCTCGATACCCATGGCTACGGCCCGCTGCTGCAGTGTCCGGATCAACTCGAGCCCGGTCCGATCGCCCACGTGGGCGAGCCGGGCGTAGCGGTGACCGCCGAAGTCGCGCTGGAGGATGCGTCCGTCGGCCGTCCGGTCGAACAGCGCACCCCAGCGTTCCAACTCGTAGATCCGATCCGGCGCCTCCTGGGCATGGAGTTGCGCCATCCGCCAGTTGTTCAGCATCTTGCCGCCGCGCATCGTGTCGCGGAAGTGCACCTTCCAATTGTCCTCGGACCACACGTTGCCCATGGCCGCCGCCGCGCCCCCCTCGGCCATAACGGTGTGGGCTTTGCCGAGAAGGGACTTGCACACGAGGGCCGTCCGCAGCCCCCGTTCCTTGGCCTCGATGGCGGCGCGCAGCCCGGCGCCGCCGGCGCCGATGATGATGACGTCGAAGTCGTGTGACTCGTAGTCGGTCATCGCTGGCCTCAGAAGATCTTCGGGTCGTGGAAGGCGCCACTCGACACCAGCCGGACGTACAGGTCGGCGATGGCCACGAATGTCAGGCTGGCCCATGCGAACTGCATGTGCCGGGCGTTGAGCGGGGTCAGGAACTTCCAGGCCCGGTGCCGGACGGGGTGCTTGGAGAATTGGTTGACGTTCCCGCCGCACACGTGCCGGCAGAAGTGGCAGGAGGCCGAGTACAGCCACAAGAGGCTGGCGTTCAGCACCAGGATCACCGTCCCCAGACTCACGCCGATGCCTCCGTCACCGGGCAGCCGGAAGGCCATCACGGCGTCGATGGTCAAGATGACGTTGAAAATCAGGGCGATGAAGAAGAAGTAGCGATGGATGTTCTGCAAGATCAAGGGGAACCGTGACTCGCCGCTGTAGCTGCTGTGTCCGTCGGCCACGGCACAGGCCGGGGGCGACTGCCAGAAGCTCCGGTAGTACGCCTTGCGGTAGTAGTAACAGGTGAGCCGGAACCCGAGCGGCCCCCCGAGCACCAGGATGCCGGGAGAGATCGTCCACCAGGCGATGAAGAGAAAGCCCCGCCCGGGACCGCCCGCCAATCCGCAGTTGTAGGTCAGGCACGGTGAGTAGAAGGGGGAGATGAGATCCCGGCCGGCGGAGGCGCCCACGTAGTAGTGGGCGTTTTGGAACACGGCCCACGTCGAGTAGACGATGAAGGCGGTCAAGAACGTCACCGTCACCGTGGGGCTGGCCCACCAACGGTCCCGCCGCAGGGTCCGGGCATCGGGACCGCCCCTCACCCCGCCCAGCATCACCGGTACCGGCCTCACGTCCTCGACGGTGCTCACGTCTCGTTCGTCCCCTTCTCTCGACCATTCCGGCGCGACGTGGCCACGTCACCACGGTGCGCTGGACCCGCTCGTGCGGCCGGAACGTCGTCCGGTCAGCGCCGGCGCGGGCCGCCGACGGTTCGCCATCTTTCCACCTGGGGCCGAGTGGGGCGAAACACCGTCGAAACGTTCCTGGCCGGGTCCTTCCCCGCGGCGGAGCGCGCCGCCTCCGCCGCCTAGGCTCGGCGCCATGAGTGCGTCCTTTCCCCCCACCCCACCCCCCGACCTCCCGGCCACCCTCGGGGAACTCCGAGCGTCGGGATGGGAGTCCCTCCCCATCCACGAGGAGCTCCGGCGCAATACCGCGGCGCGCATCGCCTCCGGCCGACCTCTGGTGGAGAGGGTTCTCGGCTTCGAGGACACCGTCCTACCCCAGATCGAGAACGCTCTGCTCGCCGGCCACGACATCATCCTCCTGGGGGAGCGAGGCCAGGCCAAGACCCGGATCGTCCGTGCCCTCACCTCACTGCTCGACGAATGGCTGCCCGAGGTCGCCGGTTCGGAGATCAGGGACGATCCCTACAACCCCATCTCACGCCCGGCCCGGGACCTCGTGGCCCGCGAAGGTGACGCCACCCCCGTCCACTGGGTACATCGGGACACCCGCTTCTCCGAGAAGCTGGCCACCCCCGACACCTCCATTTCCGACCTGATCGGCGAGGTCGACCCCATCAAGGTGGCCGAAGGGCGCTACCTGGCCGACGAGCTGACCCTGCACTACGGGTTGGTGCCCCGCTCCAACCGCGGCATCTTCGCCGTCAACGAGCTCCCCGATCTGGCCGAGCGCATCCAGGTCGGTCTGCTGAACGTCCTCGAGGAACGTGACGTCCAGATCCGGGGCTTCACCGTCCGACTTCCGCTCGACATCGTCCTTGTGGCCACGGCAAACCCCGAGGACTACACGAACAGAGGGCGGATCATCACCCCCCTGAAGGACCGCTTCGGGGCCCAGGTCCGTACCCACTACCCCCCGGACACCGAGACGGAGCTGGAGATCATCCACCAGGAAGCTCGCCCGCCGGTCGAGGCCCCGGGAAGCCCGACCGTCGAGGTGCCGGCCTTCATGGCCGAGGTGGTGGCCGAATTGTCCCAGCTGGCCCGGCAGAGCCCGCACGTCAACCAGCGCTCGGGCGTCTCGGTGCGCCTGAGCATCTCCAACTACGAGACCCTGGCCGCCAACGCCGTCCGGCGTTCCCTGCGGTTGGGCGAGTCCCAGGCGGTGCCCCGGGTGAGCGACCTGGGGGCCCTCATCGCCTCCACCCAGGGCAAGATCGAGATCGAATCCCTGGAAGAAGGGCGTGAGGACCGGATCCTGAACGGACTCGTCTCGGCCGCCGTCCTCACCGTCTTCCGCCGCCGGTGCCCCACTGAGGAGCTCGGCCCGATCGTCGCCGCCTTCGACGACGCCCGGGTCATCCACGCCGGTGACGATCTGCCGGCCGCTTCCTACAGCGAGATCCTGGCCCAGGTCCCGGCGCTCGAGGCACCGGTCCTGGCCCTGGCCGGAAGCGAGACGCCGGCCGCCGTGGCCAGCGCCGTCGAATTCATCCTCGAGGGCCTCCATCTCACGAAACGACTCAACAAGGAGGCGGCGGGCGCCAAGGCGACCTACCGCGGCCGCGGATGACCTCGCAGGAGCCGTCGTCGTGACCAGCCGTTGGTCCTACCGCCGGTGGGACGGGACCCAGCGCGGCTTCGAGGACGAGATCGACGCTCTGTTCTCCGAGTTGTCCGACGACCTCCTCTACCACGGCGATCCCGACGCCGCTCTGCGTCGTCTGCTCAATTCGGGTTTCCAACGTCCCGACGGCGAACGCGTCCAGGGCCTGCGGGAGATGATGGAAAGACTCCGCCAGCAGCGCCAGGAAGAGCTCGAACGCGGTGATCTGGGGGGCGCCTTCGACGAGATCGCCCAGGAGCTCGAACAGGTCATTGCCGAGGAACGCTCCGGTCTCGGGGCCCTGGCCGAGGACGCCCGCAAATCGGGCGACGAGCGCCGGAAGGAGGTGACCGACGAGGTGGTGGCCGAACGAGGCCTCGAGCTCGAGCTCCTGCCCCCCGACCTGGCCGGTCGGGTACGCGGCCTCCAGCAGTACGACTTCACCTCGTCCGAGGCACGCGAACACTTCGAACAACTGATGGAACGGCTCCGCCAGGAGGTGGCCAAGAGCTGGTTCGACCAGATGTCCGAGGCGATGACCAGCCCTGACCCCGAGCAGCTCGAACGCGTCCGCCAGATGCTCGACACCCTCAACCGGATGATCGAGCAACGAGAAGCGGGGGAGCCCGTCGATCCCTCCTTCGAGGACTTCATGGCCCGGTTCGGCGACTTCTTTCCCGCTAACCCGCAGACCCTCGACGAGCTGCTGGAGCAGTTCGCCGCCCAGATGGCGGCCGTCCAGGCCGCCCTCGACTCGCTCTCTGCCGAACAACGGGCCCAGCTGCAGGCCCTGGCCGACTCCCTGTTCGAGGACATGGACCTCCGCTGGCAGGTGGACCGGCTGGCCCAGAACCTGCAGCAGGCCGTCCCCGGTGCCGGTTGGGGCCGCCGCTACCGTTTCAACGGGTCGGATCCCATGGGTCTGGCCGACGCCGCCGCCGCCGCGCGTCGTCTCGGGGAGATGGACCAACTCGAGCAGTTCCTCCGTTCGGCCTCCTCGCCCGGAGCGCTGGCCGAAGTCGACCTCGACCAGGTGGCCAAGCACCTCGGAGACGACGCCGCCCGCTCGCTCGACAGCCTCGCCCGCCTGGCCAAGCAGCTCGAGGAGGCCGGTCTCATCGAGCAGAAGGAGGGCCGCTACGAGCTCACCGCCCTGGGCATCCGCAAGATCGGTCAGCGGGCACTCTCCGAGCTCTTCTCCAAGTTGGCCAAGGACCGGTTGGGCGGCCACCCCCAGACTTTCGTCGGCACGGGCCACGAGCCCGAGGGCCAGACGAAGCCCTACGAGTTCGGTGATCCCTTCAACATCGACATCCAGAGGACGGTCCACAATGCCGTCCGGCGCAGCGGGACGGGCACCCCGGTGCGCCTTTCGCCCGAGGACTTCGAGATCTCGCGCACCGAGCACCTCACCCGCACATCGACCGTTCTCATGGTGGACCTGTCGCTCTCGATGCCGATGCGCGACAACTTCCTGGCGGCGAAGAAGGTGGCCATCGCCCTGCACACCCTCATCTCCACACGGTTCCCCCGTGACTTCCTCGGTCTCGTCGGCTTCTCCGAGGTGGCCCGCGAAATCAAGGCCGAGGAACTGCCCGAAGTGTCATGGGACTTCGTCTACGGCACCAACATGCAGCACGGTCTGCTGCTCAGTCGGCGCATGTTGGCGCACCGGCCGGGCACCAAACAGATCATCATGATCACCGACGGCGAGCCGACCGCCCACCTCGTCCCCCAGGCCGGAGGCGACGGTTACGACGTTTTCTTCAACTATCCGCCCGTTCCCGAGACTGTCCGGGCCACACTGTCCGAGGTCGTCCGTTGCACCCGGGCGGGGATCATGATCAACACCTTCATGATCGACGCCAACCGCTCCTTGCAAGGATTCGTCGAGCAGATGACGAAGCTCAACCGGGGCCGGGCCTTCTTCACCACCCCCGAGACGCTGGGGGATTACGTCCTCGTCGACTTCCTCGAGAACCGACGGACTTCGCGTCACGCCACCCGACGCGGCGCCTGAACGTCCGCCCCGAGCGGTTGCCGCAGATGCCACCGAGCGCTGCTCCCGCCGCCCCCTGCCGATATGCCTGTCTCACTCAACGTGGTAATTCCGCCGGCACGGGCCAGATCGCTCTTGCACGCGCCGCGACGATGGTGGATGATGACACCGTTGTAATTACACCTATGCCACTCAGTGGCGAGGGGAGGCGTACCGGTGGACATCGTTTCACTGCTGTACGGCCGCCAGGAACGGGACTGGCAGACCAGAGCGAACTGCATGGGGGTCGATCCCGACCTCTTCTTCCCGGAGCGTGGTGCGTCCACGCGGGAAGCCAAAGAGGTCTGCCGGGGATGTGTGGTGCGTGAGGACTGTCTCGAGTACGCGCTGGCCAACGGGGAGAAGTTCGGGATCTGGGGAGGTTTGTCCGAGCGCGAACGTCGTCGGCTGCGCCGGGCCCGGGCCATGAGCCGCCGCGTCTCGGAGACGGCATCAGCCTCCTGATCTGACCGCCTCCGCCTCCGCCGGCGCCACCGTGTGTTCTCTGTCCGGATCACGTCCTCTTGGCTGGCGCATTTTCGCGTCGCCCTCTTGCCCATTAACGGGCGCGTGATTTCTCCAGCCCGGCCTCGAGGGTCCGGCCCGGGTCGAGATCGAGTTGGGGCCATCTCGCCCGCGGTGCCGCGTCGACGACCCCGGCGGGCGCCAATCCGACGAGCTCGGCCCGGCTGACGGCGCACCCGGCGTCCCGGGCCAGCCGGTCGACGGCGTCGTAGATCTGCGCCGGACCGACGGACCACGGATCGATCAGGTTGCACGACACCTGGGTCTCCCCGGCCGTGCGGAGACCGAGAGCCCGGACGACGGGACCCCGGACGGCTGACGCGATCGAGCCGGCCACGTCGAGGTCGTCGGTCGACAGCCATACGTTGTAAGCCACCAGGGCGAAGCGCGCCCCCACGGCACAAGCGCCGGCCGACGGATGGGCCGTCCGCGGACCGGCATCGGGATCAAGGCCGGCAAACGCCCTCTTGCGCACCTCGGGCAACCCCCGCTCGGGGCCGTAGAAGAAACACGGCAGGGCCAAGGCCCGGGCTGCCCAGGTGGCGAACCGTCGCCGAGCTTCGAGCGCGCCGGTCAGGTCACCTCCGCCGACCGGATGTCCGTCGGCATCGAGAGGGCTGAAGGGGACCACGTCCAGGGCGCCGAGCCGTGGATGCACGCCGCGGTGACCTCTGAGGTCGACCAGCTCGACGGTCCGTCGGGCCACGCCGCGGAGATCCTCCTCGAGACCCTCCCCGGCCATGGTGAACACCGTCCTGTGGTGATCCGGATCGCTGTGGACATCGAGGACCGAGCGACCCCCGGCGCACGCGATGGCTTCGATGACATCGCCGTCACGCCCTTCGCTGACATTGACGACGCAGGAGAGCACGGCGTCCTTCCGGTGGCACCCGCTTCCGGGTGCCACGGGATCAGTTGCGGCCGGCGGCCAGTCCGGACCGGCGATGGGCCCGCAGGATCCGCCGCCGTTCGCGTTCGGACGTTCCGCCCCACACGCCATGGTCTACCCGGTTGGCCAGGGCGTACTCAAGACAGGGGGCCTTCATGGGGCATTCGGCGCACACGCCGCGGGCGATCTGAACACCGATACCGTCGCTCGGGAAGAAGACCTTGGGGTCGATCTCCCGGCACTTGCCTCGAGCCATCCAATCGGCATCCATCGCACCTCCGTTACGCAGGTCAGACTACCAGTGCCCTCTTCGGGTCCAGGTTCCCTCGACGACGGCCTGCCGGTCGCCATGCGTCACCGCCGAACCGGCACGGCCCATCGAAGCCACCGCTCACGATTGGTAGTCTGTGACCCCTTCCCGCCCTGCCGGCCCATCGGCCGCGGGTCGAGGGACGACAAGGAGGCGATCCGCCGTGCCCGAGGAACTCGAGGAGGTCGAAGAGGAACCCCAGCCGCCCCAGGGCCACATCCGCGTGGTCTATCTGGGCCCGGTCGCCCCTCATTGGGAAGTCCAGTCCAATTACGGCGACGCGGCCGTCATCGACCCCTTCCGTGACCGGACCATCGCCCGCCTGACGCTCTTGCCTCCGCATGACCCCCAGTTCCGGCGCAATCGGGAACGGGTTGTCCGCGACGCCGAGCGTGAGCATCTCGAGCTCGAGTGGGACCTCGGCATCCCCGAGGAAGAGGACGTCCCCGTCCCCTGATCTCGGACTTGAGCCCGCGACTTAGCCCAGACTGATCCGTTCGAGCCAGAGCCCCGGTGCATCCACCTCCGCCGGAGTCGGCAGGGTGTGGGACTCGGACCACAGCTGGGCCAATCCCTCCTCGCCCGCCCGCTCGAGCACGCCACGCACGAAGGCGTTCCCGCGGTCGACCTGCACAGGGCTCAGATCAAGTCCGAGCAGCAGCTCGGCCGTCCGGTCGGCGGTCTCCCGGTCCACCTGCCGACGCCTCCAGGCCTCGGCCAGCGCCGTCCGCCCTCCGAGCAGTCGGGCCCCGGCCCGGTCGAGCACGTGCTCGACGTAGCCGAGCAGCGCCGTCGTCACTGCCGTCAACTCGCCCGAGACACGTTGCCGTTGCGGGTCGGCTTCACCGCCGAGAAACGCTTCGGGGTCACCGAAGAGCCTCTGCAACGAGTCGGGATCCGAGGGATCGAGGCCCTGGAGCCGGTCGGCCAGTCCGTCGGTGTCGCCCGCCATGCCCACCACGACCTCGGTCAGCAGCTTCCTGATCCGGTCGGCCACGTGGGGACGACTGAGCACGGCGTTGATCGTCATATCCCGCAGGCATACCCACAACCGGACTTCGTCGCCGGGCAAGCTCCAGTCCCGGGCGAAGGCGTCCACGTTGGCGGGCACCACGAGCAGGCTGGTCGACGTGGGACGGGGGACCGGCAACTCGTACTGACCGAAGGTCGACCGGGCCAGATGTCCGATGGCCGATCCCAGCTGCAGTCCGGTCAGGATGGGTCCCATCGTCGCCATCCAGCGAGAGACCAGGTCCATCGGACTCGCCGCTGCGCCCGGCACGTCGAGGTCGAGATCCTCGTCACCGAGATCCACCAATCCGAGTCCGGCCGTCGTTGCTGCGTCGCCCGCCGGGGGCGCGCCGGCGGCGTCCCCGGTCCTCGGCCCTTCGGCGTCGGAAGGGGCGGAGGAGCCGGCCGGTGGGACAGCCGTCTCGGCCTCGAAGAGAAAGCGCCAATCGTCGACCGTCCTCCACGCCCACGCCCCCGGACCGACGGCGACGATCTCCACCGGCACGCCCGTGGGGGTCACCGACAGGCCGGTGAGCTCAGCCACGTGCATCTCGGCGATCCGGGCCATCTCTTCGAACAGGATCCGGTGACCGGGGTCGACATTCCCCTCGGCCTCTCCGTTCGTGGCCGCGCCCTGGGCGAGCGTCCGGGCCAGCTCTATCCGACCAGCTCCGGGGTTGGCACCCCCCATGAGCTGGAGAAGGTCGCCCAGAAGTTGCTCGAGCGAACTGCCACCCCCACCGGGGCCGGGACTATCCACTCCTGGCATCGTATGCGCCGCCGGGGTCGGTCCCGAACGGTGCCGGCCGGGAATTCGGCCACGGCGCCTCCGTTAGCCGGTCGGGCTGCCGGCCAGGGTCATGGTGGTCAGCACCTCGCGTCCCGACCGGGCCAACAACACGCTGACCGCCGTTCCGGGCGGACTCGTGTACAGGCTGGCCTGGAGGTCGGCCAGGGAATCGATGGGTTGGGCGTCGACCGCCTCGACCACGTCGCCGTCATGGAGCCCGGCGGCGGCGGCCGGGCTTCCGGTCATCACCGTCGTGATCCGGGCGCCACCGTCGCCCGAGACGTCGGCACACTTGATTCCGAGCCACCCGTGCTCCACCGTGTGGCTGGTGGCCAGCTCGTCAGCCACGGCCACGGCCAGGGAGGCCGGAACGAAGACCCCGGCCCCACCATGGGAGACACTTTCCTGCCCATCGAGGATCCCGACGACCTCGCCCTCGCCGTTCATCAGCACGCCTCCCCAGGGCGCCGGTCCGAGTGGTATGTCGGCCTCGATGGTGTCGATCAGCTTCATCCCCCCGAGAGCCCGGCCCCCGGTGTCGACCTTCCGGATCTCGCTCACGGCGGCCAACGTGGCGTTGGCCGCCGCTGTCGCCGACTCGGCGGCCAGGCACAGACAGGCGGCGATGGCCAGCTCGCCCGGCTCGACCACGTTGGCGGCGAAGGAGGCCGGGGAAAGGCCTCCTCCGGTTTCCACCACGGCGATCCCCGCATGCGGGTCTCGGCCGAGAACCTTCACCAGCCGCCGTCGTCCGGACGACGTCACGATCTCGACCATCGAGGCGCTTCCCACGGCGGCGGCGGCGGTCACGGCCAGGTTCCCCCCGGGCAGGACCACGCCCGTCATCCGGGCGGCGGTGCTGCTGTGGGCCGGACCGATGGCCACGAGAGACGGCCGGAGCTGGTCCACCATCTCCATCACCTGGGGGGCTCTCACGCTCCGTACGGCGGTGGTCGAGGGCGACGTCACCAGGCTGGCCTCGACGTTCGATGCCGCGATATGACTGTTCGGTGCCACTCCCTGTGAGTCGGGGAGGCTGAACGCCACGGCCGCCACGGTGGCCACGGCGGCCACGCCCACAACACCGGCGGTGATGGCGAATCTCCGCTCCCGGCCCGCCGTCCGCAGCCGCAGAGGTGGGCTCGGGACCTCCCCCTGGGGCTGGCCGTGCAAGGCGATCTCCGACGGATGCCTCCAGAGCCGGTCCTCGGGGGGAAGCCAGGCAGGGCGGGGCGTCTCGTCATCCATGGCGGACTCATCGGGGTACTCCTGAAAGTCCCCAAAATTGAACGGTCCGTCCCCCTCCATCCCTATGAGATTACCGGTGCCTCCTGTTCGAAGGAGGTCGCGCACAGTGGCGCGCGCCATCGACCATCCGCGCCGGCGGTGACCACGCCGTACGATGACAGCGTGACGGTGAGGCGCAGTGGCTAGAGATCTCGCCATCGACCTGGGCACCGCGAACACGCTGGTCTACGCGCGCGGCAAAGGCATCGTCCTGAACGAACCGACCGTCATCGCTCTCAACACCCGAACTCAGGAAGTGCTGGCCGTCGGCCAGGACGCCTGGCAGATGATCGGCCGGACGCCCGGATACATCGTGGCCGTCCGGCCGTTGCGCCAGGGGGCCATCACCGACTTCGACATCACCGAGCGCATGATCCGGCTCCTTCTCCACCGTTGCGGTGTCTCGCGCCTCAACCGTCCCCGCGTCCTCATCTGCGTCCCGTCCGCCATCACCTCCGTGGAGAGACGGGCCGTGAAGGAAGCCGCCCACCGCGCCGGCGCCTCCGCCGCCTATCTCATCGAGCAACCCATGGCCGCGGCCATCGGTGCCGGTCTGCTCATCCACGAACCGATCGGCAACATGGTGGTCGACGTCGGAGGGGGAACGTCGGAGACGGCCGTCATCTCGCTCGGTGGGCTGGTGGCCTCGCAGGCGATCCGCTGTGGCGGATTCGACATCGACACGGCCATCCAAACGTTCGTCCGCCGGGAGCATGGCGTGGCCATCGGCGAGCGCACGGCGGAAGAGATCAAGCTGGCCATCGGCTCGGCCGCGCCCTACAGCGACGAGGTGAAGGCCGAAGTCCGCGGGCGCGAGCTCATGACCGGCATGCCGAAGACGGTCGTCCTGTCGCCGGCCGAGCTGCGCGAGGCGGTCGAAGACCAGGTCAACCAGATCATTGCCGCCGCCGTCCGCTGTCTCGGCGAGGCGCCGCCCGAGTTGGCCCAGGACATCATCTCCCAAGGCATCCATTTGGTCGGCGGGGGTGCTCTGCTTCGCGGCTTGGCCCGACGTCTGGCCAACGAGACGGAAGTCCCCGTCCATCTCGTCGACACCCCCCTCGAGTGCGTGGCCCTCGGCGCCGGACGGTGCCTCGATTCCTTCGACACCCTGCGCGACCTCTTCGTCGCCGCCGAGGCCTGACCGGACCGTCACCCGGCCAGCGGCGGGGCACCTCAGTCGTGGTCGCCCAGCAACTCCTGCGCCGCCTGCCGCACCTGCCAGTCGCGGTCACCGAGGCAACGTCGCAGACCCTCCTCGGCGCCCGGGTCGTCGAAGGCGGCGAGCGCGACGACGGCCCGCCTCCGGATGTTCACGGTGTCGTCGAGGGCGCCCAAGATGACGGCCAGTGTGCCCGACGCACCGAGGGCACCGAGGGCGGCCACCGCCGCTTCCCGGCACAGCGGTGAATCGTGCCCGACGGCCAGCCGGCACAAACCGGCGGTCGCCCCTTCGCCGCAGCCCGGACCCCATTCCCCCAAGGCCCAGGCCGCCATTTCCACCACCGACGGGTCGGCATCGTCCAACAACGCCGCCACCCCCGCCGTCATCTCGGCACTGGCCGAATAGAGGTCGACCGCTCCGCCCGCCAGTGCGACGGCCCGCCGGCGCACGCCGGGGTCGGGATCGCCGAAGGCGCCGAGAAGGATGGACTCGTCCAGAGCCCCCAGTCTCCCGAGGGCGCCCAGCGCGGCCGCCCGTACCGACGGATCGGCGTCACCGGCCAGCGCGGCCGCCTCTCGCCTTTCGCCGCGGTGGCCGGCCAGCACGGCCCGCCGCCGACGTCCGTCGGCTCCCTCGTCCGCCCACGGCGGGTCGGCCCCGCTCCCGGGTCCACCACCGCTCACCGCGCCACCGGTCCCGCAGACCGAACACCGTCTGCCGCGCCACGGTCGGAGCGTCTTTCCATGGCAGGCTGGAGCCTTTCCACACACACCCCCATGTCGACCTCCGAAATCACGCTACCGCCCGCCGTCACCACCGACGCCCCCCGTCGTCGTCGCTGGATGATCGTCATCATCCCCACCGGCATCCTCCTGATCGCCCTCTTCATCGTGGCCACTGTCGTCACCATCCCCTACGACGAACTGGTCCCCGGCCAAGCGGTGCCCGTCTCCCGTCTGATCACCGTTCCTCCGGGCAAGGGCCATCGACTGCACGGTCAGGTCCTCCTCACCGATGTCGGCCTCATCCAGAACTTGCGTCTCATCGCCCTACTCCCGGCCTGGCTGAACAGTGACAGCACCTTGGTCAAGACCTCGGAACTCACCGGCAACCTTCCGCAGGCGGAGGAGAACGAACAGGGAACGGTCGACATGGCCGAGTCGCAGCTCACGGCGAACGCGGTGGCTCTCCGGCAACTCGGCTATAGCGTTCCCGAGCACGATGCCGGCGCCACTGTCTATGCGATCAAACCCGGCACTCCCGGCTACAAGGTGCTCACCGTGGGCGACGTCATCACCTCGGTGGACTCGGTGCCGACTCCCAACACCACCGCTCTGGTCGACGCCGTCCGCTCCCACGCCGCCGGCCAGAGGGTCACCTTGCGCGTCGGTTCCATCGCCCACCCCACCCCGGGCCACAACGTGTCGCTCCGGCTCGGTTCCGGCCGTCTCCACGGCAAGTCCGTTCCCTTCGTCGGCATCGTCTCCATGGGGACACAGCCCGTCTACGACCTGCCTTTCCCCATCAAGATCAACTCCGACCAGATCGGCGGCCCGTCCGCCGGCCTGGCCTGGACGCTGGGCATCATCAACAGCCTCTCCGGCGGTCATCTGACCGGTGGCCTCACCGTCGCTGCCAGCGGCACCATCGACCCCGATGGAGCGGTGGGGGACGTGGGGGGCGTGGCCCAGAAGACGGTCGCCGTCGAGCGGGCCGGCGCCACCGTCTTCCTCGTCCCCGACCAGGAGCTCGCCGTGGCCCGTTCCAAGGCCACCGCTGACCTGAAGGTCTTCGGGGTCTCCTCCTTGGCGCAGGCCATGAGGGATCTCCGCTCACTCGGAGGCCGTCTGGGCACGGCCGCCGCCGGCCCGCCAGCCGGGCCGGACGGCCACAGCGTGCCCTACAACTGGCAGGACTCGCCCTGGTCGTGACCCGCCGTCGATGAACCATCCATGAGTCACCCGAAGACAGAGCCGTCACGTACCCCGAGCGCGTCGTAGGCTCTGCCCCATGCCTGAGGACCGCCGGCTCACCATCTCGTCCTCGTCCCGCCTGCACCCCGACGAGGTGGCCCGCCATACCTTCGGTACGGCCCGTCGCGGCTTCGATCCGGCCGAGGTCCGAAGCTTCCTCGAGCAGATCTCCCATGAGATGCAGGCGGCGGCCGAGCGTGAGGAGACTCTGCGCGAACTGGCGGACGACGCTGAGCGCCGGGCCGCCAACCCCGTGCTCGACGAAGCCACGCTCACGGCCGCCCTGGGCCAGGAGACGGCCCGGGTGTTGCGCTCGGCCCACGACGCCGCCACCGAATTGGTGACCAAGGCCGAAGCCGAGGCGGCCCGTATGCGCGCCCTGGTCCAAGACGAGGCCACCCAACTCCAGGCCCGCACCGAACAAAACGCATCGGACCGGATCGCCCAGGCCGAAGCAGTCGCCTCCGACCTCCGACGCCGGACCCAGGAAGAGGTGGCCTCCAAGCTCGAGGGTTCGAAGCTCGAAGCCGAAGATCTCGTGGCCCAGGCCCGGGCCGAATGCCGAGCCATGGTCCAAGAGGCCCAGGAGGTCCGCGCCCGGGTCCTGAACGACCTCACCCGCCGCCGCCGGGTCCTGCATAGTCAGATCGAGCAGCTCCGGGCGGGCCGTGAACGCCTGGCCGAGACCATCAACGACGTCCGCCACACTGTCGACCGCATCACCGACGAGCTGTTCCGGGCCGAAGATGAAGCCCGCCTGGCCGCCGAGGCGGCCGGCCGACAAGCAGCGGCGCAGGAAACCTCCGACGACCTGATCAGTCCGGTGTCCTCCGACGGCGACAGTCTTCTCCCGGCGCCCGAGGAGCTCGGCACCGGGAATCTGGACGAGGACGAGTCGAGCCGCAAGCAGGCGGTCGAAGACCTCTTCGCCCGTCTCCGCGCCGAGCGTCAGAGCGCGGCGCCTGACATCGGGGACGCCGCCCTCGAAACCGAGAGGACCGGCGCCCAGGCACCGCCGGCGACCGCCGGCCAGAACCTCACCCCGCCGTCCTCGTCGGCGGGGGTCTCACCCGGCGCGTCCACGGGCACCTCCCCGGCGTCGGCCGGCAGTGACGTCGGAAACCACATCCCGGTGGCCGATCAGAGCGCCGCCCACGATTCCGCCGCCGACCACGCCGCCGCCGACCCCCGCCTAGCCCAGCGCGACGAACTCCTCGGTCCCGTCGTCTCCATGTTGGTCCGCCGTATCAAGCGGGCTCTCCAGGACGACCAGAACGACATCCTCGACCGCGTCCGCGCCGGCGGGGGCTGGGGACCGGACGTCCTGCCCCTGGCCGATGACCAAGAAAGCCGCTATGTCAACGCCGCCCTCGAGCACCTCCTGGACGCCGCCCGGTCGGGCGCCACCTTCGTCGGCGGCAAGCCCGATGACGCCCCCCCGGTCGATACCGTGGCCGCCGAGTTGGCGGCGGCCATCGTCGTCCCTCTCCGCCGCCGCCTGAGCGCTGCGGGGGACTCGGTCGACGCCGGGGACGATTCGGCTCTCATCGAGCACGTGGGTGCCGCCTTCCGCGACTGGAAGGGAGCCCGGGTCGAGCGCCTGGCCGGCGACCAGGCCCTGGCCGCATTCTCGCAGGCGTCGCTGGCGGCGGCCCCGAAGGCCACCTTGCTGCGCTGGATCGTGGACGACGGGGGCACCCGGTGCCCCGACTGTGACGACAACGCGCTGGCCGGACCCCAACGCCCCGGAGAGGTTTTCCCGACCGGTCATCCCGGCCCGCCCGCCCACGCCGGGTGCCGGTGTCTCCTCGCTCCCGAGGCGTAGGCTCCGTCCCCAGTGCGCTCCCCGCAAGACCTGTCTCACCTCCCGCGTCGTTCCGCCCGTCGGGGTCGCGTCTGGATCATCGTCGCCGTCGCCGTCTTGGTGGTCCTCTTCGCCTCTCTTAAGACGATCGCCACCTTCTACACCGACTACCTCTGGTTCGGATCGGTCAACCTGGCGGGGGAGTGGCGCCACCTCTTCGCCGTCAAGGCCGGCCTGTTCCTTGGATTCGCCCTCGTCTTCTTCGTCGTCCTCTGGATCAACCTGGCCGTCGTCGACCGCCTGGCGCCGGGCGAGTTGTCCCTCGGCCCCGACGACGAGCTCGTCCGGCGCTACCAACAGCGCGTCACCCCCCGAGCCGTCCTCGTCCGCACCGTGGTCTCGGTGGTGGTGGCCCTGATCGCCGCTTCCGGTGCCATCGGACAATGGCGGAATTTCCTGCTCTTCGAAGACGGGGTCTACTTCACCGGTCCGAACCGCAATGATCCCCAGTTCCACAAGAACATCGGCTTCTTCCTCTTCAAGCTGCCCTTCCTTTCCTTCATCGTCCAGTGGGCCTTCGTCTCGCTCGTGGTCATGGCCGTCCTCACCGTCATCGCCCACTACCTGAATGGCGGTATCCGGGTGCAGTCGGGCGCCCCGAGCGTCGCCCCCCAGGTAAAGGTCCACCTCTCGGTCCTGCTCGCCGCCATGGCGCTGGTGAAGGCCTTCGGTTACATCCTGGCCCGTTACAACCTCGACCTCTCCCAGACCGGCTACGTCCAGGGCGCCACCTACACGGCCGTCCACGCCCGCCTGCCGGCACTCACCCTGCTCTTCTGGATCTCGCTCCTGGCGGCGGTCATCCTCCTCATCAACATCCGCCGCCGGGGCTGGGCCCTGCCCGTCCTCGGGGTGGGCCTCTGGGCGTTCGTGGCCATCGTGGTGGGCGCCATCTACCCGGCCATCGTCCAGGCGGTCAAGGTCACCCCGGCCCAGAACACCCTCGAGCAGCCGTACATCAAGCGCAATATCGCCGCCACCCGTTTCGCCGTTGGAATCAACGACGTCAAGCGGACCACCTTCAAGGCGACCCAGAGCCTCACTGCCTCCGCCGTCGAGGCTAACCAGGCCACCTTGGGCAACGTCCAGCTCTGGGACCCGTCGCCGACCCTGACCGCCCCGACCTACACCAAGCTGCAGGCGACCCGGTCCTACTACTCCTTCAACACCCTGGCCATGGACCGCTACTCGATCAAGGGCATCCCCGTCCCCATGGTGGTGGGCGTCAGACAGGTGAACGACACCGACCTGCCCTCCCAGGGCTGGGTCAACACCCACCTCCAGTACACCCACGGCTACGGCATGATCCTGTCCCCGGCCAACACGTCGAACAGCCACCAGCCAACCTTCGCTCTTTCCCAGGTCCCCACCCGCTCCTCACCCGACGCGCCGAAGCTCATCCAGCCGCGTGTCTACTTCGGTCTCAGCAACCCGAACGGCGGCGACGCCTCGTACGTCCTGGCCGATACCCGCCAATCCGAGATCGACTACCAGTCGGGATCGGGCGGGAACCCCGTCACCAGCACCTACCACGGCACCGGCGGTGTCCAGCTCAAGAACTTCCTCGTAAAGGCGGCCTTCGCCGTCCGTTTCGGTGACTTCAATCTTTTGGTCTCCGACCTCGTCGCCCACCAGTCCCGGCTCATGTTCGTCCGCGACATCACCCAGATGGCCCAGAAGGCGGCGCCCTTCCTGAGCTTCGACTCGGATCCCTACCCCGTCCTGGCCGGCGGGAAGATCTACTGGATCCTCGACGCCTACACCACGAGTGACAACTACCCCTACTCCCAGAACTTCGACACCACGGCGCTCCCGTCGAACAGCGGGCTGCAGCAGAACTTCAACTACGTCCGGAATTCCGTCAAGGTGGTGGTGGACGCCTACTCGGGCGACATGAAGTTCTACGACGTCTCGGCGCTCACCAAGACGACCGACCCGATTCTCGGGACATGGGAGAAGGTCTTCCCGGGCATGTTCACCCCGGTCTCGAAGATGCCCACGGCGCTGCGGGCGCATCTCCGCTACCCCGAAGATCTCCTCACCGTCCAGTCGGCCATGTACGGCCGGTATCACATCACCCAGCCGCTCGCCTTCTACAACGCCACCAACGCTTGGAGCGTCTCGCCCAGCGCCGGCTCGGGACCGCCCGATCAGGCTCTCCCGCAGATCATCACGTCCAGCGCCCAGGGCAATGTCAGTACCCAGGTCCAACGCAGCGCACCCATCTACGAGGTCTTCCAGCTGCCGGGCCAGACCAAACAGACGTACAACCTGGTGGACTCGTTCGTCCCCGCCAACAAGGCGGACAACATCCAGACAATGGCTGGCTTCATCGCCGCGGGATCGGATCCGTCGGACTACGGCCAGCTCACCGTTTACCAGACACCGCCGATCGACGGACCGGCTCTCGTCGACTCCGACATTCAGGGAACACAGGCGATCTCGTCGAAGATCAGCCTGCTCAACCAGAACGGCTCCACCGTCTTATTGGGGAACCTGCAATTCGTTCCCGTGGGCGACTCGATGATCTACTTCCGCCCCTTCTACGTGGAATCGTCGCGTAACCCCTTTCCCAAGCTCGACTACTACATCGTCGTCTACGCCGGGGCCCAGGGTCAGAGCAAGGTCGCTTTCCAACCGACGCTCACGGAGGCGCTTCAGGACTTGTTCAACGTCGCCCTGCCCGGTCAGACGAGCCAGGGGACCACCAAGCCGACCGGTCCCGGGACGTCGGTGAACGCCAACATCCAAAGCCTCATCGCCCAGGCCAACGCTGACTACCAGCAGGCGCAAACCGACCTGAAGAACGGCGACTTCGCCGCCTACGGCACCGACACCCAACACCTCCAGACCGATCTCCAGCAGCTCCAACAGGCGTCGGGCGCCAGTTCCACCCCACCGGCGAAGTCGACCACGACGACCACGACCACGGTTCCGAGCGGCGTGGCCCTGGGGTCGACCAAGCACTGACAGCCCCCGACCGGGACACGGGCCGGGATTCCTCGTGGACGCACCCATCCCGTCGGCTGCTAATCTGGGTGATCACGACGCGGGGTGGAGCAGTCTGGTAGCTCGTCGGGCTCATAACCCGAAGGTCGGAGGTTCAAATCCTCCCCCCGCCACCATCGAAACCCCAGGTCAGAGCCGGTCTTCGGGCCGGCTCTTTCCTTTTGGTCCCGGGGGGGATCCCATAGACTCGGATTCATTGCGTCGTGAGGCGAGCGCCTCGACGATCCCTACGGGCCGGCACCGTCCAGCCCGAAAGTCCTGTTCAGGCTAACCTTTGGACGGATGTAGCCGATCGCTGACATAATACGCTTGTAAACGATCAACTACATGGTACAGTCGTAAACGAACGACTACAGGAACCTCATGTAAACGGGCGTTTACCAAATATGGACACGAAAATCATCACGACACGAGATCTGGCTTCGGCGATCCGGGGTCGCCGCTTCGCCCTGGGCCTGACCCAGGCAGACGTCGCCTCCAGGGTGGGCGTCTCCCGGCCCTGGCTGAGCCAGATAGAGGCAGGCAAACCGACCGCCAACATCGGGCTGGTCATCCGCCTGCTCGACGCCCTCGGGCTCCAGCTCGAAGTGACCGACCGACCACCGCGGGCGGACGATTCCACAACCGACCTCGACGCCCACCTCGACGAGTACAACAACCGATGACAGACACTCTGGTCGTCGTCCTGGACGACTCTGTTGCCGGAACCGTGACTCGTGTCGCCCACGGCCGCCTGCGGTTCGATTACGACGACGCTTATCGCAATCGCCCGAGTGCTACTCCGCTTTCCGTGTCGATGCCCGTCGAGGTCGGGTCCCACCCGGACCACGTCATCACGCCGTGGTTGTGGAACCTCCTACCCGACAACCCGGCGGTCATCGATCGATGGGCACGCGAATTTCACGTCTCCCGATCGTCGCCGTTCTCACTCCTATCGACCCCGATTGGCGAGGACTGTCCCGGCGCAGTGCGCTTCGCGCCGCCAGATCGCCTCGACCAGATTCTGCGCTGGGGTGGCGACGTCACCTGGCTGACGGATGACGAGGTTGCTGGACGACTCCGCGATCTCCGCGAGGATTCGACCGCCTGGCTTGGCAAGTCCTTTACCGGCCAGTTCAGTCTTGCCGGAGCCCAGGCAAAGACCGCTCTCCTGTACGACAACGGACGCTGGGGGGTCCCCTCCGGAGCGACCCCCACCACGCACATCCTCAAGCCTGCCGTCATGGGCTTCGACGATCACGATCTCAACGAACATCTCTGTCTTGATGCCGCGCGACGCGCAGGCCTTCTCGCAGCTCGAACCCGCGTCTCCCGTTTCGCAAACGAAAGTGCGATCGTGGTTGATCGCTATGACCGGCAAATCCGTGGAGACACGATCACTCGCGTTCATCAAGAAGACACGTGTCAAGCCTTGGGGATTCCGCCGTGGAAGAAGTACCAAAACGAAGGTGGGCCTGGACCACAAGACATCGCAGATCTTCTTCGCCAAGTTCTATCCCCTCGCGTCGTGAATGGCTCCGTCCAGCGTTTCGCCGACGCGTTGATCTGGAACTGGATCATCGCCGGAACCGATGCGCACGCAAAGAACTACTCCCTGCTGATTTCAGGCAGCCAAGTTCGTCTCGCTCCTCTGTATGACGTCGCGTCGGCACTTCCGTACGATATTCATGAGAAGAAGTTGCGCCTTGCCATGAAGATCGGCGGCGATTATCGGGTGTATCCCTACAAGAACCCGTGGCCTTTGGCCGCCCGGGAACTCGGACTTGATGAGGAGGCGTTGCGCCTTCGCGTCCAGGAGCTTCTCATGGTTGCACCGCAGGCCTTCGCTGACTCGGCCAAGACGCCTGACGTGCTCACACTTGATCGCCCGCTACCGGTGAAGCTGGTTGACCTCGTTGCGGAGAGGGCTCATCGCTGCCTCTCGGTCCTAGGCGCACAATCCACAGCATCCTGACCGAGTGCCGGGATAACCCGACATCACCGAAGCGCGAGGAGCGGGTCCTACCGGGGGAGTCGTGTAACTCGTAGGCCATTGAGACCAGGGCCCGACTGACGCCGAGTCGAGACGACTCAAGGTTGACGTCGTCCCAGCGGAGGCCGAGGAGCTCGCGGCGGCGCA
>Ga0307374_10001802_pt1 | contig 39158 bp, 32 predicted proteins | sample OX3MG_FD_202532 | JGI IMG/M metagenome (GOLD analysis project Ga0307374, IMG submission 202532) | Soil microbial communities from Risofladan, Vaasa, Finland - OX-3 | ecosystem: Environmental > Terrestrial > Soil > Coastal area > Acid sulfate soil | place: Finland: Risofladan, Vaasa | collected... | reverse complement strand
AACCGAACCGAACCGGGTGTTGATGGCGTCCCAGTTGAGGGTGTTGAACCACGCGGTCACGTAGTCCGCGCGCCGGTTCTGGTACTTGAGGTAATAGGCGTGCTCCCAAACGTCGACGCCCATGATCGGTGTCAGCTCCTCCATGTAGGGGCTGTCCTGGTTCGCGTAGGCCTTGATCGACATCTTCCCTGTCTTGTCCACGACGAGCCACGCCCAGCCGCTGCCGAACTGTCCGACCGCTGCCTTGGCGAGCTGCTCCTTGAACGCGTCATAGCTTCCAAACGTGGTCTTGATCGCGTCGGCGATCCGGCCATTCGGGTTGCCTCCCCCGCCGGGGCCCATGATCGTCCAGAAGATGGAGTGGTTGGCGTGGCCGCCCACGTTGTTGCGGACGACGTTCCGGATGTCCTCAGGCACCTGGTTGATGCCCCACAGGATGTCCTCGACCGACTTCTTCGCCCATTCCGGGTGCTTCTCGAGAGCGGCGTTGGCGTTGTTGACGTACGCGGCGTGGTGCTTGTCGTGATGGATCTCCATCGTCTTGGCGTCGATGTGCGGCTCCAACGCGTCGAATCCGTAGGGAAGCGGTGGTAGCTCAAGTGGCATGGCGGGAACCCCCGTTGTGTAGATTTGTACTCAGGTACTGAACCAGTCTAAGAGGTCGGGGATTTCGACCCGGAAGCCTGGGCCTTGACCGCGTCTGCGCGGCGCTCGATCTCAGCCTGGTCGCCGAGGTACCGCCACGACCGCGGTTTGAGGTCGGGACCCAGCTCGTAGACACGCGGCACCCCGGTGGGGATGTTCAGGTCGACGACCTGCTGCTCGGTCAGGCCGTCGAGGTGCTTGACCAGGGCGCGAAGGCTGTTGCCATGGGCGGAGACCAGGACGCACGAGCAGAGCCGGAGGTCCGGCACGATGGCGTCGTACCAATATGGGAGCATCCTGTCGATGACGTCCTTCAGGCATTCGGCGCTGGGCAGAAGCTCGGGCGGGAGGCTCGCATACCGCACGTCGTGGGAGGGATGCCGGTCGTCGGAGACGTCGAGGCCCGGAGGCCGCACGTCGTAGCTCCGACGCCACAGCCTGACCTTGTCGTCTCCAAACCTCTCGGCGGTCTCCTTCTTGTTCAGGCCCTGGAGCGCCCCGTAATGCCGCTCGTTCAAACGCCAGCTCCGCCGCACCGGGATCCATGTCCTGCCCATCGCGCCAAGGGCGAGGTCCGCCGTCTGGATGGCACGGACGAGGACTGAGGTGTGCACGACCTCCGGCGCGAGCCCGGCGTCTTCCATCAGCCGGCCGGCCTCCAGGGCCTCGGTGACGCCGCTGTCGCTCAACGGGACGTCGTGCCAGCCGGTGAACAGGTTTTCGAGGTTCCACGTGCTCTGGCCGTGACGCAGCAGGACGAGGACCCCGGGGCCGCGGCCGCTACCGGTGGCCATATACCTCTGCGGTCACCTTGACGATGTGGGCGAACTCCTCGGCATCAAGGCTCGCGCCGCCGACCAGGCAGCCGTCACAGAGCGGGAGCTCAACGTAGGACTGCACGTTGGCCGAGTTGACACTGCCTCCGTAAAGGACGCGCACCTTGCGCGCTGCGCCGGCGCCAATCATCTCCCCCACGACCCGTCGGATCAGCCGCATCGTCTTGTAGGCATGCTCGGGGTCGGCGCTCTTGCCCGAACCGATCGCCCAGACCGGCTCATATGCGATCACCAACCGGGCCGAGTCGTCGGCCGAGCAGTTGGCCAGGCCGGCCTTGACCTGGGCGGTGACGACCTGGTCTGAAGTGCCTGCCTCGTATTGCTCGCTGAGCTCGCCCACGCACATGATCACGCTGAGCTCGGAGGCCAGAGCGGCGGCGGCCTTCCTGGCCACCATCTCGTCCGTCTCCCCGACGTACATGCGCCGCTCCGAGTGGCCGACGATGACCCACTGGCACCAACCTTTCAGCATGGCGGGCGAAACCTCGCCCGTATAGGCGCCGGAGGCCTCCCAGAAGCAGTCCTGCGCACCGAGCTTGACGCCAGACTCGGCCAGCACCTCCGCCACGCCCATGAGATACGGGAACGGCGGAAACAGCGCGACCTCGACACGGTCGGCATGGCCTCTCGCCACCGACAGGACGCCGCGCACCAGGTCCAGCGCCGAGTCCGAGTCGGTCGGATTCATCTTCCAGTTGGCGGCCACGATCGGCATGCCGGGCGGGCGGCTGCTCAATGCGCTCAGCCTTCCTTGAGGATCGCGATACCGGGCAGCTCCTTGCCTTCGAGGTACTCGAGGGTGGCGCCGCCACCAGTCGACACGTGGGAGAACCGCCCGCCCAGACCGAGGGAGTCGATCGCCGCCACCGTGTCGCCGCCGCCGACCAGGGTGTAACCGCCGGAGGCGGCTATCGCCTCGCCAACCCCCTTGGTCCCGTTGGTGAAATCCTTGATCTCCGTGACGCCCAGCGGCCCGTTCCAGACGATGGCGGCGGCGCCGCGCAGAAGCTGGGCGAACAGCGCGACGGTCTTGGGGCCGATGTCGAGCGCCATCCAACCTGCTTCGACGGCATCCGAGGCCATGACCCGGAGCGGCTGCCCTGCCTCCATGCGCTGGGCACAGACGAGGTCGACCGGCAGGACCAGCTTGTCGCCGGCCTTGGCGGCGACGGCGTTCGCCTCGGAGACGGAAGATTCTTCGACCATGCCAGTTCCGGTCGGCCACCCCTTGGCCTTGAAGAAGGTGTTCGCCATCGCCCCGCCGATCAGCAAGGTGTCGACCTTCCCAAGAAGGTGTTCGAGCACTCCGACCTTGGTCGACACCTTGGCTCCGCCGACCACCGCGAACATCGGGCGGCGGGGGCTGTCGAGCGCCAGTTGCAGGGCGTTCAGCTCGGCTTCCATGAGCTCGCCGGCGAAGGCCGGGAGGTAGGCCGCCACTCCAACGACCGAAGCATGCGCGCGGTGGGAGGCGGCGAAGGCGTCGTTGACGAAGATCTCGCCCAGGGACGCGAGCTTACGGGCGAACTCCGGGTCGTTGGCCTCGTCCTCGGGATGAAAGCGAACGTTCTCGAGCAGCAGGACCTGACCGGCAGTCATCTTGCCGACGGCGGTGCTGGCCGGCTCGCCGACGCAGTCACCGGCAAACTGCACGTCGCGATTGAGCAGCTCGGCCAGGCGCGCCGACACCGGACGCAGGGAAAGCTTCGGATCGACCCCGTTCGGTCTCCCGAGGTGCGACATCACGATCACCTTGGCTCCGCGCTGCGCCAGGTGCTGCAGGGTCGGGACCGCCGCCCGGATGCGCGCGTCGTCCGAGATGGCGCCTTTCGACATCGGCACGTTGAGATCCTCGCGCACGAGGACCCGCTTACCGGCCACCTCGACCGATGTGATGGATGCTTTCAGAGCTTGTCCGCCATGTATGTGATGAGGTCGATCATGCGGCAGCTGAAGCCCCATTCGTTGTCGTACCAGCTCACCACCTTGGCCCAGTCTCCGCCGAGCATCAGCGTGAGCGGGGCGTCGACGATCGACGAATTCGGGTTGCCCTTGAAGTCCGACGAGACCAGCTCCTCATGGCTCACCGCCAGGATGCCGCGAAGCTCGCCGTCAGCAGCCTTGTCAAAGGCGGCCACGATGTCCTGGGCAGTCGTCGTCTTCGACAGCTGCACGCTCAGGTCGATGACCGACACGTCGAGAACCGGCACCCGGAACGCCATGCCGGCGAACTTTCCAGCGAGCTCGGGCAGCACCTCGGCGACGGCGCGGTTGGCCCCCGTCGAGGCCGGGATTATGTTGTCAGCCGCCGCGCGGGCGCGCCGCAGGTCCTTGTGCGGGAGGTCCTGCAGCCGCTGGTCCGCCGTGTAGGCGTGGACCGTCGTCATCATTCCGCGCTCGATGCCGAACGACTCGTGGAGGACCTTGGCCACCGGCACCAGGCAGTTGGTCGTACAGCTGGCGTTCGAGATGACGTTGTGCTTCTTGGGGTCGTATTGCTTGTGGTTGACGCCCATGACCACGGTGAAATCCTGGTTGGTGGCAGGAGCCGAGATGATCACCTTCTTGGCGCCGCCCCTGTCTATGTGGACCCGCGCCTTGGTGGCGTCGGTGAAGTGACCCGTCGACTCGACCACGACGTCGACGCCCAGGTCCTTCCAGGGCAGCTCGGCGGGGTCCTTGTGGCTGAGGAACTTGAACGCGTGGCCGTCGACCGTGATCGAGTCCGCGGACGCGCTCACAGTCGGACCGAAGGTGCCGAACGCGGTGTCGTGCTTCAGGAGGTGGGCGAAGGTCTTGGCCTCGCCAAGGTCGTTGACCGCGACGATCTCGAAGTCCGGCTTGAGCTCGTGTGCAGCGCGGTAGATGTTGCGGCCGATCCGTCCGAACCCGTTTATACCGACCCTGATGGCCATCTGAGCACACTCCTGCAACCGGCTGGGACTGCGACCGGCCTTATGTTAGGCGGAGCGGCGGCCGTTCATGGCCGAATGGGCGCCGGCACCGTTCCGGGACGCGTCTCCGTTCGAATTCGCGAGCTCCTGCAGGCGCCGCAGGCGGTGGTTGACCGCCGATTTCGACAGCTTCATGCGGCCCGCCAGCTCGCCCAGGTTGAGCTGCGGGTTAGCGATGCGCCAGCGGGCCATCTCGCGTAGCGCGGGCGGCAGCCGGTCCAGGCGTCCGGTCGACTCCAGGCGCTCGATCGCAGCCGATTGCCGCAGGCCCGAGCCGATCGTCTTGCCGATGTTCGCGGTCTCGAAATTCAGGCGCCGGTTGACCTCGCCGCTGACCTCGCGCACGACCCTGACGTTCTCGTAGTCCATCACGGCGCGGCTGGCGCCCATCGTGGAAAGGAGCCGGACGATGGCATCGCCTTCCTTCACGTATACGACCGTCTGGCCGGCCCGTTCCATCGTCCCGGCGTTGACCCCCACGCTCTCGGCGAGCTCCACGATGGCCGACGCCCACGGCGCCGAAGGCGCCACAAACTCGAGGTGGTAGCGCGAGCTGGGCGTGTTCACGGAGCCGCAGCCCAGGAAGAGCCCGCGCAGCATCGCCTTGCGGTCGCAGGCCGCTTCGGGGACCGCACGAGATGCCGACTGCGTGAACGTGACGACGAGACCCGGTGGGAGCGCGAGCTCGATGAAGAACGACATGCGCTTGCGGGTCTTGACCGCTTGGTACTTGGCGTCCATGTGGTCCACCGCGCGACCCAACCTCACGACCTTACGGGCGACGGCGTTGCGGAGCAGCGAGAAGTAGGCCGAGCGTCCGCGCTGGTTGGTCAGCAAGCGGCCGCGTGAGCCGAAGTAGATGCCGAGCAGCTCGCTCAGCTGACAGCAGGGCCGCGCCGGCAGTAGCCCCGCCATCTCGTTCTTGACGTCCGCCGAGAACGAAATAGCGTTCCCCTCCAGGAAGGTTATTTAACCCTCCCCCCTCACTGCAGTCTAACGCGCGTCTTCGACGATACAGTCGATGCTAAGAGCAATCTTTTGCTTCGCCCTCAACCGGGCTGGCGAGTCCATCTCGCGCTGAGGCCTCCGGCGCTGGACAATGTCTGTCAGCCGATGAGCGAGATGCGAATGATCGAAGCGGTGAGGGCGGCGATGGCCGAGGAGATGGAGCGTGACGACCGCGTGCTCGTCATGGGTGAGGACGTGGGACGCAAGGGCGGCGTGTTCGGCGCCACGGACGGCCTCTACGCACGATTCGGCGAGGCCCGCGTGCTCGACACGCCTCTCGCGGAGTCGGGAATCGTCGGGGTGGCCATCGGTGCTGCGCTGAACGGGCTGATCCCGATCGCCGAGATCCAGTTCGCCGATTTCATCCACCCTGCCTTCGACCAGATCGTGAGCGAGGCGGCGCGGACCCGCTACCGCTCCAATGGCGACTGGTCGGTGCCCATAGTGATCCGCGCTCCGTTCGGGGGCGGGGTCCACGGCGGGCTTTACCACTCGCAATCGGTCGAGGCGTTCTACGCCCACGTGCCGGGCTTGAAGGTGGTCGTGCCGAGCATGCCGGCCGACGCCCACGGGCTCCTCAAGTCGGCCGTCCGCGACCCCGACCCGGTGATCTTCCTCGAGCACAAGAAGGTGTACCGGCTGGTGGCCGAGGAGGTGCCGGACGGAGACCACCTGGTCCCGATCGGCCCGGCCGTCATCAGGCGTCCGGGTACACAGGTGAGCTGCTTCGCATGGGGGCTCATGAGCCACTACTGCCTCGACGCGGCCAACACGCTCGAGTCGGAGGGGGTCAGCGTCGAGGTGGTCGACCTGCGCACGCTCGCTCCTCTTGACCGCGAGACGATCCTCGAGTCGGTGCGCCGGACCGGTAAGGCCATGGTCGTGTACGAGGACAACCTCACGGGCGGATTTGGCGCGGAGGTCGCGGCCATCATCTCCGAGCACGCTTTCGACAGCCTGGATGGACCCGTGGTGCGCGTCGCCGCCCCGGACATCCCGGCCATGCCTTTCAACGGGCCGCAGGAAGAGTTCTTCATGCCCAACCCGCACAAGATCGCGGAGGCGATGAGAAAGCTTGCCGCGTACTAGCCGGAAGAAAGGCGTGCCGGAATCGGAGAGAGTGATTCCCCACCGGGCGGCTTCGCCGGCCACCTCCCCACCCGTGCGGAGGGCGGGGAAGCATGCGCCCGCCTCCTCCCAGCGAGCTGGAAGGTCGGGGAACATCGTGCCGCCCTCCATCACCGAAAACGAGTACGCCAGGCGTCGCGATTGCGTAGCGGCCGGCCTGGAGGCGGCCGGCCTCGACGCGATATGCGTCTTCTACCCCGCCCGCGTCGCCTACCTGACCGGCTTTCACCACATCCCAACCGAGCGTCCCATCGCGCTCGTGCTGAGCCGCCAGGGTCAATCAGCACTGGTCGTGCCGGCGGTGGAGAAGGAGCACGCGGAGGCGTCGACGTCCGTAGACCGGGTGAATGTCTATTTCGAGTACCCGGGCGCCGAGCACCCGATGGAACGTGTCTCGGCGATCCTGGCCGAGCTCAACGCACGGCCCCGCCGCACTGGTGCGGACCACGACGGTTACGTCCCGTACTGGGGCTATCGTGGGCCGCGGCTCAGCGACCTCACCGGGCATGAGCCGGTGGACGCCGAGCTGATCGTCGAGTCGCTGCGGCGCGTCAAATCGGCCGATGAGATCGCCTGCATCCAGCTCAGCTGCGACTGGGCCGTGCGGGCTCACCACCGCATGCAGGCGGCCATCAAGACGGGCAGGACCGAGATGGAGTGCTACACGCCCCCGCAAAGCGAGACGCTCTTCGAGATGGTCCACGAGATGCCCGGGTGGCGGCCGAGGGGCGCAGACAGCGCCGGGCTGACCGCCATGTTCGTGGCGGGTCGATCCACCGCCATGCCGCACGGGTTTGTCCAGGGCCATGGCATCCAGGCGGGCGACGTGCTGGTCAGCGGTGCGGGCGCCAACATCGACGGCTACCTCAGTGAGCTCGAGCGCACGATGATCGTGGGCGAGCCGACCCCACGGCAGGTGCGCGCCTTCGAGGCGATGCTCGCGCTCCAGACTCGCGCGATCGAGGTCATCGCGCCGGGAGTGCCCGCCGGGGAGGTCGAGCTGGCCACCGTGCGCCTCGCCGACGAGCTCGGGGTCTCGGAGAACCTGAGGCACCACGTGGGCCATTCGATCGGGCTCGAGGGCCACGAGGCGCCCTTCCTCGACCGCGGGGAGGAGGCGGTGCTCGAGCCGGGCATGGTCTTCACGGTCGAGCCCGGCGTCTACTTCAAGGAGCTCGGCGGCTTCCGGCACTCGGACACGGTGGTCGTGACCGACGACGGCTGCCGGGTTATGACCGTCTACCCGCGCGAGTTGAAAGACCTGATCGTCAAGCCGTGATCGATTCGGGCAGCGGCCTCACCTTGCTGGTGAACATGTGCAGCACGACGATGCCGTCGGCCGAATGGCGGCGGATGCGGTCGATTGCCATCGGCGGGAGCATGTCCTGGTCGTCCACCGTGACCACGGTTTCCTTGGGGGAGACCGCCCTCCAGACCTCGGCGACCATCTCGCGAGGCAGGCTCCCGGGCACGTAGACATAGCGCCGGTTGGGAACGTACTTGCGGGCCAGCCGCTCCGCCCGTGCGAAGGCGTCGTGTGCTGAGAAGTCCTTTAGGTAAGGGTCGCTGACCTCCAGGAGCTCGTGGTGCTGGTTCGGGTAGCGGTTGCCCCGGTAGAGAAATACGGCGCCACGCCCGCTCGCGACCCGGGCCGCCTCCGCGATGACAGCCTCCGCGACCACCTGATCATGCGGAAGGATCACCAGGAGCTCGCCGGCCGACGGCCGGCTGCCGAGCGCGCTCGCGATCGACTCCGCCGCGCGCTGAGGTCGAAACGGCACGGGGAAGACCGCCGGGCGCCGGCTGCGGTTGTAGCGATAGGTGGCCAGGCCGATGATCAGTCCGACCAACGTGAGCCCTCCGCCGAACTTGGTGGCGTCCGGTTTCTGGACCAGGTTGACCATCCAGGCCACGGTCACCAACAGGGTGGTGAAGACTCCGACTCCGAAGAAGGCAACCAGGCCCCGAGTCCACCGCTTGTACTCCCGCCAGCGGACGACGTCGAGGCTCACGCAGGTCAGCACGAACGTGCCGAGCAGGCCGAAGGCGTACAGGTCACCGAGAAGATTGAGATTGGCCTGGGCCGCGATGATGATCACGACCGGCAGAGAGACGGCGGCGAGGACCGCCCAGTGCGGGGTCCCCCGCAAGCGGTTGCGGTGCTCGAGCACGCGTGGGAGAAAGCCCATCCGGGTCAGCGCGATGAAGACGTGGTAGGCGCCGATGATCGCGGTGTTGCTCGCGAACACCAGGAGCAGCGAACCGCTGACCGCGACGTAGTCGCCCAAGAAGCGCCCGGCCACATGGGCCCCCAGCAACGAGATGAACTGGTTCGGGTCTGCGTGGGCGTCCAGAAGGGTGGTAGACCATAGCGTCAGAAGCGGGCTGGTGATCGCCATGGTCACCACGACCGCGATCATCGCGCGCGAGGAGACGATGCGCCGCGGCTCGCGCATTGCCGGCGCTAGCTGCGCGATGCTCTCCAGACCTGAGAACGCGAGGAAGGCAGCGCCGTACCCCGTGAGGAAGACGACAGGCGTGATTACGGGCCCGGTCGTGACGGCCTCGAAGCTATGGACGATCCCGGCAGGACCGAGGTAGATAGCTGTAGCCAGCACCACCGCCCCCTGGCCGATGCCGGCCAACATCACGAAGATCGCGGTGGTCCGTGCGCTTTCCTTGATGCCGAGCAGGTTGAGAACACCAAGGCCGATCAGGGCCGCGACGGTGGCCTGCGTCACCCAGGGGCTCACGTATGGGGCGACGAGCGCCAGGTAAAGCATTCCCGACAGGGCGCTGATGGCGGCGGTGAGGTAGTAGTCGACCATGATGAAGAGGCCGCCCAGCAAGCCCGCGAAGGGATGCAGAGCCTGCGAAGAGACGTTGACCACCCCGCCGCCTTCCGGGTAGCGCCACGTGACCTCCGAATACTTGACGCATAGAAGAATGAAGACGAACAGCGTCATCAAGACGAAGATCGCCGAGCGCGCCTTGAAGTTGCCGTAGAGGATGCCGGGCACGTAGTAGATCGACGTGCCGATGTCGGCGAAAACGACCGCCCAGCACAGGAAGGCCCCGAGGCTCCCGCCGCGGACCTTGATCCTGCGGCGTACTCGCGAGCCGGCTTCGCTCACTCCGGAAGGCCGCTGCGCTGTTCCACGAGGTAACGCCGCACGCTTTCGGCCTCGGCGCGCAGCCGGCTGACCGCGCGGCGCGCCTCCCTGTCGTCGAGCTCCATGTAAGTGATCGCGGCGAGATAGATCTCGGCGCGCTCGAGCTGCCGGATTGCCGCGCGCAGGACGTGACGGCGCTCGTTCGCAGTCCGCGTGTCCGGCATCTGCACGATCGCGTTGCGCATGCTTCCAAGCTAGGAGGGCGGCCGTGAGGTCTCCGTTGGGGTGGCCGCCACATCCGTATGGATGTCGTATGGATGAGCCCTCGATCATTTACCCTCGGGGGCCATGGGCCCAGAAGCGGTCGCGCGTAGGGGCAGGCGACCCGGCGACCTTCGAGTCGTGGTGCGGCGGCCGGCCAAGCTGCCACGCACCCTCGGCGCGCCCGCCCTCTTCGCCGCCTGCTACGGCAACGTCGGCTCGAGCATCTACTACGCGCTGGGCGTCACCGCGGCATTCGCCCTTGGGCTCACCCCGCTCGCCCTGATGCTGGCCGGTTTGATCTTCGTCAGCACCGCTCTGAACTACGCGGAGGGGACGGCCGCCCTCCCCCACGCCGGTGGCAGCTCCAGCTTCGCGCGCAGGGCCTTCAACGGGCCGATAGGGTTCCTGGTGGGCTGGGTCCAGCTCCTGAACTACACCGCGACGGTGTCGATCTCGTCGTACTTCGCCATCAGCTACCTGGGCGTGTTCGGCAGGTATATCCCGCTCTTCGGCTTGCTCAAGCAGAACGACGCGTGGCATGTCGGCGCGACCGTCCTCCTGATCGGGTTCCTGGTCGTGGTCAACATCATCGGGATCCAGGAGTCGAGCGTGCTGAACCTAGTGCTCGCGGTCGCCGACCTGGTGACCCAGCTCGTCCTGGTGGTGCTGGGCGTGCTTCTGCTGGTGAACATCCAGCGCGTGATCAGCAACGTCCACCTCGGCATCGCGCCTACGTGGGGCAACTTCCTGGCCAGCGTCTCCATCGCGATGGTCACCTACACAGGCATCGAGACCATCTCCAACATGTCCGAAGAGGCAAAGAACCCGGGGCGCAGCGTGCCTCGCGCCACCTTCGCGGTGATCGCCGCGGTGCTGTTCGTATCCGCATTCCTGCCCACCATCGGCATGAGCGTCTTTCCCGTGCACCTCGGCGCCGGCGGTGCGTACACCACCGACCTGGCGACGACTTGGAAGGACAACCCGGTGGCGGGGATCGTGACTGGATTCGCCGTCGTCTCGCAGCCGTTGGCGTTCTGGTCAGGAATCTGGGTCGGGATCCTGGCCTTCACGATCCTGGTCATCGCCACCAACGCCGGCTTGATCGGCATCTCGAGGCTCAGCTACTCGCTCGCGGTGGTGGACCTTCTGCCCAGCCGGTTCGCGCAGCTCCACTCTAAATTCAAGACCCCGTACTTCTCCATCTTCGTCTTTGGGATCGCGGCGGCGATTCTCGTCCTGCCGGGGATCGTCGTCAGCGGCCACGAGATCGACCTTCTCGGCGCCGTCTATTCGCTGGCGGCCACCTTCGCCTTCTGCTCCGCGCACCTCTCGGTGATGCGGTTGAGATTCATCGAGCCTGCGCTTCACCGGCCCTATCGCATGCCGTGGAACATCCGCTTCGGTCGCGACAGCATCCCGGTGATCTCGCTGGTCGGAGCCCTCGCGATCGGCACCGTGTTCACCCAGCTGATGTCCCAGAACATCTCCAACTCCACGTTCATCTATCTCGGCTGGCTGGTGCTGGGCGGGATCACCTTCGTGCTGTACCGCCGCCACCGGCACCAACCCCTGTGGGAACCGCTCGAGGTACCTCCGCCGCGGGACCGCGACGTGGAGCGGGTGCCTTTCGAGCCGCTACCAAGAAGCGCGCGTTACCGGCTGGGAAGGAGGGAGCGCATCGCCGCGCATGCGGCGACCGCCCCCGCGCTGCACGAGCACCACCGTCCCGGCTGGCAGCTGGAGCTGGAGCTTTTCTTCGCGCGGCATGGAGCAGTTCGTGGGGTCCTGATCGTGCTGGTCTTCGCCGCGACGAGCGGGCTGGCGGTTTTCGTCGACCTGTCGAAGTACGACCCGTTCGGCCCCGGCCTGGGATGGTCGCCCGGCCTGGTCGTGGTCGCGTTCGTGGCGGCCTACCTGCTCAACCGGAGCCACGCAGAGCAGTAGCCGCGAAAGGGGCGTCAGGCCTCCAGGCGGTAACCGACTCCTGGCTCGTTGACGATGAAACGCGGATTGGCCGGGTCGTCGCCCAGCTTCTTGCGGATCTGCGCCACCACGTACCTGGTGTTGTATTTGTCCCCCACCGCGTAGTCACCCCACACCTGGCGGAGCAGCGTCGTGTGGGTCACCGGCCGCCCGGCGTGCAGAGCCAGGTAGCGGAGGAGCTCGTACTCGGTCGGCGTCAGGTGGACCGGGCGACCCTCGACGGATACCAGGCGGCGCGCGAGGTCGAGCTCCAGGTCGCCAAAGCGCAGGACAGGTTCACCCGACGGCACGTCGGCCTGCCTTCGCAGCACCGCACGAATGCGTGCCACCAGCTCCTCCGTGCCGAACGGTTTGACCAGGTAGTCGTCCGCGCCCGCGTCGAGCGCCCTCACCTTGTCCTTCTCGCCCGGCATCACGCTGACCACGATTACGCCCGCGCGCGTCATCGGCCGCAGTGCATTCAGGGTGGCAAACCCGTCCATCCCGGGCAGGCCGAGGTCGAGGAGGATCACGTCGGGACGCCAGCCCGCAGTCTCGCGAAGCGCTTCCTCTCCGGTCCCCACCGCTCTCACGTCGAAGTCGTGGTAGCGCAGGCCCGTGCGCAGCGCGCGTTGCATCTCCACCTCGTCGTCGACGACCAGGACACGGCCGCTCACTTTTCGGCCGGCACACGCGCCAGGGGTAGCGTGAAACTGAAGCGCGGCCCGCGTCGGCGGTTCTCCACCCGTATCACGCCGCCGTGAGCCTCGACCACGCGCTTGCAGATCGCTAGGCCGAGCCCGCTGCCGCGAGCGCGGCGCGTCCAGAACGTGTCGAACACACGGTCCATGTCAGCGGGCGCGATGGGCGGCCCCTGGTTCTCGACCCACGCCTCCAGCACCTCGTCCCGGGCGACGGCCCCCACCTCGATGGCCCCGCCCGGCGTCGCCCATTCGACTGCGTTCTCGAGCAGGTTGGAGACGACCCGTCCGACCTGCAGCTCGTCGACCTCCACCGGTGGCAGGTCGTCGGGGATCTCCAGTGTGAGCTCGTGGTCTTTCAGCTCGGCGCGCAGCCGTCGCATCGCCACCCCCACCAGGTCGGCGAAGCTGTGGGGCTCCTTCTCGAGGGCGACGCCGGCTTCCAGCCGGGAGAGCGCCAGCATGTCGCCGACCATGTGGTCGAGGCGTGCCGCCTGGCGGTCGAGATCGACGAGCAGCTCCCGTTGGTCGGGTTGCAGCCCGGCCTGCGGCGCCGTCAATGCCGTGAGCCCGGTCCTCAGCGAGGCGATCGGGCTTTTGAGCTCGTGAGAGAGAGACGAGAGAATCGCCGCTTTCAAGCGGTCGGACGACTCGAACCCGCGTGCGCGCTCGGCCTCCAGCGCGGCCCGGCGGCGGTCGAGCAGCAGCCCGGCGAGGCCGATCAGGGCCGCCAGCGTCCGCAGCTCGACCTCGTCCTCGTAGTCGTGATCGAGCCCGATCAGCGCCACGCCGCTCGCCATCGGCAGGTACGCGTTGGAGTCGGCCTTGGTGTGGGTCCGCATGACCTTGACCGCCCCTTCCGCAATCGCTATGCCGATAGGTCTGCCGTTCTCGTAGGACCACAAAGCCTGGTTCACCTCGTCCGCCGTGGGCCGGCTTCCGGCGAGTGGCACCGGTTGGCCGAAATCAACCGCGATGACCGCCAAGCGATCGACACATCGAAGCCGCTCCGCCCGCTCGCACACCATGGAAAGCGAGACGCTGACCTCGGGAACGCGCAGAGCGGCGGTCGCCAGCTCGTAAAGAGAGCGTGAATCCGCCGCGAGCGCCTCGGCCGCGGACTGGGCCCGGCGCAGCGACGCGGCGAGCTGGCTGGTCACGAGCGCGACCGCGAGCAGGACCACGAGCTCGAGGAGCTCGGCCGGTCCCTGCACGGCGAACGTACCGACCGGGGGGACGAAGAAGTAGTCGTAGAGGAGAAAGGCCACGACGCTTCCAGCGACCGCCGGCCCTCTGCCCCACCTGGCGCCCAACCACAGCACCAGCAGCAGGTACACGGCGGACAGCCCCGAGGCGCTGGTGCGGGACGTCAGCAGGCCGATGAGCGCCGTGACCGCCGCCGCACCGCCGATCGCGACCACGTAAGGCGCAAGGCGCCGCGTCATGCGCGTCATCGTACGCACCGCGCCGCGCGCCGGCGCCTCGACTCAGGCCCCTGCGGCAGCGAGCTCGAGCTCCCGCGCCCGATTGGCGTACCCGGGGTGTGACGGGTGCGCCACTCGGTACCAGGCGAGCGTCTCGGCAAGCGCGTCCTCGAGGGCGGAGGGTTCGAAACCCAGCTCGCGGCGAGCCCGGTCCAGGACGTAACCCGCCCCCCTCTTAGGGTCGGGCCCGTATGGACTTGCCCCGTCGGGCAGCTGCGCGAACGGAACCGGGTGCATGCGCGGCGCCACCCCCATCGCCTGGGCTATCCCCTCGACGAGGTCACGCAAGCTCACCCCGTCGAAGGCCGCGTTGTAGGCCTTGCGATTCGCGTCTTTGCGCAGGTCGCAGGCCAGTGCGCAGGCGAACCCGATGTCCCTGACCCACGCCAGGCCGGCCTGCCTCTGGTAGGACTCGATCGGGACGAGCAGCGGTCCGCCGTCTGCGACCCGCTGGATGTAAGCTGCGATACGCAGCGTGTGGTCGGCCGGACCGAACACCGCCGGCGGCCGGATCACCGTCCACGGAAATCCTTCCGTCCGCGTGAGCATCGTCTCGCACCATCGCTTGCCGCCGAAGTAGTCCAGGTTCGCCGGCGGATCTCCTGTGAACGGGACGAAGTCCTCCTCTCGCGCCGGCTTCCCGTCGAGGTCGGGGTAGACGCCGGTCGAGACGAACACGTACCGCTCGCCTTTGAACTGTCGAGCGATCGCCAGCAGCTCGGCGGGTTGATAGCACGCCAGGTCGAGGACGACGTCAGGCTGCACCTGCGCCAGCGCGCGTTCGAGCTGGCCTTCGTCGGTGCGGTCGAAGGCCACGTAGCTCGTGAACGTGCCGTAGGGCCGATCCTTCCTACCCGCCGCGACCGTCTCGACCCCGCGGCGCATCAGCTCCTTGCAGGCTGCGACTCCGACGAAGCCGGCCCCTCCGAGGACGAGCGCGCGAGTCACGGCCGCCTATCCGAGGTCGCGCGCCGCAGTCTCCACATCGACGCCGTCGATGTCGCGGAGCCGCGTGGCGAGCTCGTTTGCCATCGCCACAGAGCGATGCCGGCCCCCGGTGCAGCCGAACGCCACGACGAGCTGGGAGCGGCCGTGGGCGCTGTAGTGAGGGATCGCGGCGCGCAGGGTCCTTTCGAGGTTGTCGAGCAGCTCCTGCGCGGCCGGCTGGTTGACGACGTAATCGCGCACCCTGGAGTCACGCCCGTCGAGCGGGCGCAGCTCGTCGACCCAGTACGGGTTGTCGAGCAGCCTCGCGTCGACCACCCACGATGCGATGTCCGGTATGCCGTTCTTGTAACCAAAGGCGAGGCACGTGACGAGCAGCCTCTCACGGGAGCGCAGCTGCCCCGCCAGCTCGTGGAGCTGGGCCATGTCGACACGGTGATGCGCCCGGTCGTGGCTGCCACCGGCCCGCCCATCGGCGGCGCCGACATGCACCAGCACGTATCGGATGCCCTGACGGTCCGCGTCCTTCAGCAGCTCGACCGTGTCGCCGCGCAGCGGCAGGACGGCGTCGGCCGCCTCCCACTCCGAGAGCCAGCGGGCGAGCTGGAAGCCGGCGTCGAGGAAAACCGCGACTGCCTCATCGAGCTGCGGCTCGCTGGGCCCTCCGACGATGACGAGCGTCACAGGGTTTCCTTGAGGCGCCGGGCGAGACGCTCCGGCACGCCGAGCTTGACGATCTCGTCGACCGGCGCTTCGCGGATGGCTTGCACCGAACCGAAGTGTCGCAGGAGCGCCCGCTTGCGCGCGGGCCCGATCCCTTCGATCGAATCGAGGGGCGACGTCAGCGCTTTGCGCGATCGGACCTTGCGGTGGTGCGTGATCGCGAAGCGGTGCGCCTCGTCGCGGATTCGCTGCACCAGGAACATGCCTGGCGAGCTGCGTTCCTGGACGATTGGGTCGGCCCGGCCCGGCGCGAAGATCTCCTCACGCTCCTTCGCCAGCGCGAAGGTCGGGATGTCCGCGTATCCGGCCGACTCGAGGACTTCGATCGCGGCGCTGAGCTGGCCCTTGCCGCCGTCGATCAGGATCAGGTCGGGACGGCTCGTGAACGACCGGTCGCCCACCACCTCGGCCTCCTCGCGCCTCTGCGCCGACTCAAGCCGCTCGAGCCGCCGCCTGAGCACCTCCTGCAGCATGGCGAAGTCGTTCGGCCCAGGGACGAACTTGATCCGAAAGTGCCGGTAGTGGTCGTTGCGCGGCCTTCCGTCCTCGAAGACGACCATCGCCCCGACCGCCGAGTCGCCCTGGATGTTCGAGATGTCGTAGCACTCGATCCGCTTTGGCGGAGTCTCGAGGTCGAGCGCCTCGGCCAGCGCGCCGAGCATCGGCTCCGTGCGGCTGCGGTCGTAGTCGGCCTGGATGCGAAGCTGCTGCAGCTCTTGCGTCGCCGTCTCCGCAAGCTGGGTCACCAGGGCGCGCTTGCGGCCGCGCTGCGGCACCTCGATCGTCACGGGACCGTTTCGTCTCTGGCCAAGCCATCCGGACAGGAGGTCCGGTTCCTCCACCGGCCCTGGGAGGATCACCGACCGCGGCACGTGGGTGGCGCTGGAGTAGTACTGCAGGACGAAGCCGCGCAGCAGCTCCGCCTCATCCACGTCGCCTGCCCCGTCCAGGGGGTGGCCGTCGTGACCGACCATCTTGCCCTGCCTGACGTAGGCAACCTCGACGAAAACGTCGTTTCCGCTTCGCGCGTACGCCACGATGTCCTGGTCGTCGCGGCCGTGAGTGAGGACCTTCTGCCGGTCAGCTATGCGCTCGATGGACTGCAGCTGGTCTCGATAGCGCGCCGCGTTCTCGAAGTCGAGCCGGTTCGCCGCAACCTCCATCTTGTCTTTGAGCGCGCGCACCAGGGCGTCCGAGCGCCCTTCCATGAACAGCGCCACCTCGTTGATGCGCGCCTTGTAGTCCTCTGTGCTGATGCGCCTCTCGCACGGTCCGGGGCAGCGTTTGATGTGGAAGTCGAGACAGACCTTGCCCTGCCTGAAGATCTCGTCCGAGCAGGTACGGAACGGCAGGAGCTGGCGGATCGACTTCACCGTCCCACGCAGCGACTGTGCCGACGTGTACGGCCCGAAGTACATCGCGCCGTCGTTCTGCACCCGGCGCGAGTAGTGCACGCGAGGGAACTCCTCCGTGATCGGCAGCTTCAGGTAGAGGTAGTTCTTGTCGTCCTTCAGCCGGATGTTGAAGCGGGGCCGGTAGTTCTTGATCAGGTTGCACTCGAGCACGAGCGCCTCGACCTCGTTCGCGGTCGTGACGAACTCGAAGTCGTTGGCTTTCCGGATCAGCTCAGAGACGCGAGCGGTCGCCGCGTAGCCGGGATTGAAGTAGGACCTCAGGCGATCGCGCAGCCGCAGCGCTTTCCCAACGTAGATGACCTGGCTCCTGTTGTCGCGGAACAAGTACACGCCCGGGCTCTCGGGCACGGCCTGCAGCCTTCGCTTGATCGTCTCCTCGAGGGGCACCGCCACTTGCCTCGATTGTATGGAGGGCCGTGGGCCGCTTGCCTGGATACGCTGGTTGTTGGCGCGTGCGTAGACTGGCGCCGTGAGCACACCTCCGAGCGCGCTGCCCGGGCCGCCGCCGCCGGTGCAGCCGTCCGTGTCGCCGACCCAGATCGCGGGCCAGCAGTTCGCGCCGAGCACGACCGTGCCGCACGGGCCGGCCGGCCCGACTTACGCGCCGGCGGCGAACAGGACCAACACCCTGGCGATCATCAGCCTGGTGGCCGGAATCGGGTCTTTTTTTGCGAACATCGTGCCCGGCATCGGCGGGTTCACCGTCGCCCTGGTCGCGATCGTCACCGGGTACATGGCCCGCCAGCAGATCAGGGAGTCGGGCGAGCAGGGTATGGGCATGGCCACGGCCGGGATGGTCATCGGGATCATCCACCTCGCGCTGCTGGGCCTGCTGATCCTGTTCCTGATCTTCCTGATCTTCGTCTTGGGCGTGACCCTGTTCGGCCTGTCCCGTCCCCGCTAGCCAGCAGCTCGCGCCACACGGCGCGTCGCCGCTAGAAGTGGATGCCGCGCAGGAGGTAGGCCATCGCCGCCGCCTCGACCGAAATCTCCTCCTCGGCCGGCTTCTCGGCAGGTCCCGCGCCCTTCGATGCGCTGTCGGGAAAGACGTGATACGCGCCGGTCATCACCAGCTGGAGGATGCTCGGCGCGAGCGTGTTGACCGTCTCGCCGAGCTTGCCCAGGCGCGTCGAGACCTCGGGTAGGCGCGTCAATATCGCGGATCCCACCATATCGGCGGCCTCCTCCGGCGAGCTGGTCGGAAAGTTCTTGTACATACCGGTTGGGGCGATCATCGGCGTGCGCACCAGGGGCATGTGGATGTTGGTGATGGCGACGCCGTCGTCCGCGACCTCCGGCCCGACGCAGCGGCTGAACGCCGCGAGCGCCGACTTCGAAGCGACGTAGGCGCCGAAGCGCGGCGGGAAAGCCTGAACGCCGATGCTTGAGATGTTGATGATGTGCCCCTGCTTGCGCTCCCGCATGCCTGGCAGCACGGCAAGCATGAGCTTGACCGCGCCGAAGTAGTTCAGCTGCATCGTGCGCTGGAAATCGTGGAAGCGGTCGTAGGAGGCGCTGACCGACCGGCGTATGGAGCGGCCGGCGTTGTTGATCAGGATATCGACGCGGCCATGCTCGGCGAGAACCTTGTGGATCATCTCGTCACACGCGTCCAGGTCCGAGAGGTCGGTCGGGTAGACGACTGCGGAGCCGCCGCCCGCCTCGATCTCCTCCTTGAGCGCTTCGAGCTTGTCGCGCGTTCGCGACACCAGGATCACGAGCGCGCCATGCCGCCCGAGCAGCTCGGCGGTCGCCCGACCGATGCCGCTCGAGGCCCCGGTCACGAGCGCGACCTTGCCCAGCAAAGCGTTGCGCAGGTTCTGCTCGGTCAGAGTCTCCGTGTCCAGTCGCCGCTCCCAGTAATCCCAAACCTTCCACGCGTACGTGTGGAGCGGCGGGCACGCGACGCCCGTGCCTTCCAGCGCCTGCACCGTGTTCTCGCACGTGAACCGCGCGCGGTTGGACACGTAGCGGAGAGCCGCTTCCGGGATCCGCACGTTTTCGAGCAGGCGCCGCTTCAAGGTCTGGGCGACGTCCCAGTGCTGCAGCATCACGGTCGCGCCCGCGGGCAGCATTGCGCCCGCTCGGCTGTCGACGCGCAGGGTGAACTGCGGGGCATGGGCCGCTCTGCAGAACGTGTTGGTCACGTCGCCGAGGCTCCGCGCCGCGGGGTCGGTCAGATGAAAGGTCATTCCGTCCAGGTCTTCGCGGTGGCCGATCGCATCAAGCGCCCGAGCCACGAAATCGACCGGCACGACGTTGATCTGCCCGCCCTCGAGGCCGATGAGCGGCACCCATTGTGGAATCGCGTTACGCAGGCGCTGGATCAGCTTGAACGCGTAGTAGGGCCCGTCGATGCGATCGGCCTCGCCGTTTTCCGACGATCCGATCACCAGGCCCGGACGGTAGATGCGAAAGCGCAGCGACGATTCGCGGACGATCTTCTCGGCTTCGTACTTGGTCCGGTAGTAGGCGTGGTCGAGGGCCTGGCCTTCAGCGAACATCCCCTCGGTGAACTTCCCTTTCCAGCTGTCGCCCGCGATCGCGACCGAGCTGACGTGGTGTAGGCGCGCGCCGACCTTCCCCGCGAGCTCGACGACGTTGCGAGTGCCCTCGACGTTGGCGCGCTCGTTATCCTGCTCGGTAGCCTCCAGGTCGTAGACCGCCGCCAGGTGGTAGAAGTCGGCGCCTTTCAGTCGCGCCTGGTCGGCTGCGGAAATCGCGAGGCCCGGCGCCGTGATGTCTCCAGTCATCGGCCGCAGCCGCTCTCCTGCTCCCATCGAGTCGACCAGGGCCTCCAACCTCTCGCGCGACCCAGGCCGTACCAGCACGAACGTGAGCCCATCTCGCCGCGCGAGCTCACGGAGCAGGTGCCGGCCGATGAACCCGGTGCCGCCCGTGACCAATCGGACCATCAGCCGAACTCTAGTCTTCCCTGGGTTTGGCAACGTGCCCCGGGGGGTCAACCGCCGGCCGGCGCCTGAGCCGCCACAGCAACCGGCTCCTTTGCGGGAATGGTCAGCAGCGGGAAGACGGCCGCCAGTAGCGCCGCGCCTACGGCCGCCCAGAGCGCCACATCGAGCGACCAGCCGAGCAAGGGCCCCGCGAGCCCTGATCCGATGGGGCTGCCGACGGAGTTCAAGGCCATCGACACGGCGAACGCCCTGCCGAACCACGCGGGGTCGGTCCGTCTCTGCCGCAACGTGAAGAGCCCGATGTCGAAGGGCCCGTTGGCGACGCCATAAAGTGCCAAGGCCGCGGCGACCACGACGATGCTGCCGGCGAACGGCAGGAGCGCGGTCGCCACCGCTCCGACGAGGATGCCGCCGACGATCATCTGCCGCTCACGCCCGTCGCTCGAGAAGCGCCCGGCCACCAGGGCGGACGCCAGGCCGGCCGCGCCCATGCCACCCCAGACCAAGCCGACGGTGGTCGCACCCATGTGGAGCCGGTTGAGCACCAGCACGGGGACCGCGATCGCCAGCACCCCGTTGCCGAGGTTGTACACGCTGAGCGTCAGCGCCAATCCCCGCAGCGTCGGATTGCGCACCGTGTAGACGAGTCCAGCCCAGGCGTTGGCCAGCACCGATCCCACTTGCGCGGCGGTGTTGCGCGGGTCCGGCAGCCGCAGCATGACGGCGGCCGCCGCCACGTAGACGGCGCCCGAGATCGCCAGAGCCCATTCCCCTCCCAACCAGCCCACCAGGATCCCCGCCAGCGGCGAAGCCAGCAGGGTGGCCGCTACGTGCCCGCTGCTGTCTAGCCCGTTGGCCCTTTCCCAGAGATGTCGCGGGGCGAGGATCGGGAACAAGGACCGCGCCCCTGCCCAGCTCAACGGATTCGTGAGGGAGGCGATGGTGACTATGACCAGCAGCCACGGCGCGGCCAGCACATGGAGCGCTGACAGCCCTGCGATCAGGCCGAGGGCGGCCGCCGCCACCGAGTAGTCGAGGACGACCAGGCGGGCGCGACCGAAACGGTCGAGGAGCGCCCCGGCAAGGGGCGACACGACCACGCCCGGCAGCGCGGCCATGAGCGCGGTGAGGCCCGCCAACTGCGGTGAGTGGTAGCGCTGAAGCACGAACAGGACCAGCGCGACGAACAGCATTGAGCCGGCCATCCGCCCGAGCAGCAGGCCCGCATACAGGCGTGTGAACCCCGGCACGCGCAGCAGGGCGCCGTACGTCGACTCGGGTTGGGGGTTCAGCTGCTGGTCGACCGTCAGGCCGATCCGGCGACGGCGACCTTGGACCGCTTCGCTCGCCCGGCGCCGTTCACGCGCGCTGCAGCGCGGCCGGCTTGGCTGAGCGTCTGCTTTAGGTACAGGCCCGTGGCGGAGGCCGGATTGGCAGCAAGCTGATCCGGCGTGCCCTCGGCGATCACGTAGCCGCCCTTGTCGCCGCCTTCGGGACCGAGGTCGATCAGCCAGTCCGCCGTCTTCAGCACATCGAGGTTGTGCTCGATGACGACGACCGTGTTCCCATGGTCGACCAGGCGGTGCAGCACCGCCAGAAGCCTTTCGACGTCGGCGTAGTGCAGGCCGGTGGTCGGCTCGTCGAGGAGGTAAAGGGTGCGGCCCGTGTCGCGCCTCGACAGCTCGGCGGAGAGCTTCACCCGCTGCGCCTCGCCGCCCGACAGCTGGGTCGCGGGCTGGCCGAGCCGGATGTATCCAAGACCTACGTCGTGCAGCGTGCGGAGCTTGGTCTTGATGGCAGGCACGTTCTCGAACACCTCGAGCGCCTCGTCCACTGTCATCTCGAGCACGTCCGAGATCGAGTGGCCGCGGAACTTGACCTCCTGGACCTCCCTGGAATAGCGGGTGCCGTGGCACACCTCGCACGGCACGTACACATCGGGCAGGAAGTGCATTTCGATCTGGATGATGCCGTCGCCCTGGCATGCCTCACATCTGCCACCGCGCACGTTGAAGCTGAAACGCCCCGGCTTGTAGCCGCGCATCTTGGCCTCGGGAAGGCCCGCGAACAGGTCCCGCATGTAGGTGAACATTCCGGTGTAGGTGGCCGGGTTGCTGCGCGGTGTGCGGCCGATCGGCGACTGGTCGATGTCGATCGCCTTGTCGAGGTGCTCCAGCCCTTCGATCGACTGGTGAGGTCCGGGCCGCTCCTTCGAGCGGTAGAAGTGCTGCGCCACCTTCCGGCTGAGGATGTCGGTGACAAGCGAAGACTTGCCCGACCCGCTGACACCCGACACCGCGACGAATGTGCCCAGCGGAATCGTGACGTCGAGGTTCTTGAGGTTGTTGGCCCGCGCGCCGCGGATCACCAGCTTCTTGCCGTTGCCAGTGCGGCGCTTGGGCGGGATGGGTATCGCGCGGTCGCCGCGCAGGAAGGCCGCGGTGAGCGAGTTCGGGTCGCGCAGCACTTGCTCCACGGTCCCCGCCGCGATGATCTCGCCACCATGCTCCCCGGCGGCCGGCCCGATGTCGACCATGTAGTCCGCGGACCGGATCGTCTCCTCGTCATGCTCCACGACGATCAGCGTGTTGCCGAGGTCGCGCAATCGCAGCAGCGTGTTGATGAGCCGCCGGTTGTCGCGTTGGTGCAGGCCGATCGAAGGCTCGTCGAGGATGTACAGGACGCCCATCAGCTTCGACCCGATCTGCGTCGCCAGCCGGATGCGCTGCGACTCACCACCGGAAAGCGTGTTGGCGGCGCGGTTGATGGTCAGATACTCGAGCCCAACGTCGATCATGAACTGCAGCCGCTCGCGGATCTCCTTGAGCACGCCGCGTGCGATGAGCTGCTCGCGGTCCGTCAGCTCGAGTCCGTCGAAAAAGCCGATCGCGGTGCTGACCGCGAGGGCGCAGACCTCCGCGATGTTGTGGCCGGCCACCGTGACCGCGAGCGACTCGGGCTTGAGCCGGCGACCCTTGCAGGCCGGGCAGGGCTTGTCCGACATGTAGCGCTCGAGCTCTGCCTTCAGGTACTCGGACTGCGTCTCCTCGTACCTGCGCTGGAGGTTGGCGATCACGCCCTCGAAGGGCGCTTCGTACCACCGCGAGTGGCCGTACTGGTTCTTGTACCCGAAGCGGATCTTCTTCTCGCCCGTGCCGTTGAGCAGGACGTCGCGCTGCGGCTTGGTGAGCTTCGACCATGGTTTGTCCATGTCGATCCCGAAGTACTTGCTGACCGATTCGAGCAGCTCGGGATAGAAGAACTGCGAGCGACTCCAGGCCGCGATCGCGCCTTCGCGCAGGGACAGAGAGGGGTCGGGCACGACCAGGTCGCCGTCGACCACGAGCTGGAACCCGATGCCGGTGCAGGTGGCGCAGGCGCCGTGCGGGTTGTTGAACGAGAAGTTGCGCGGTTCGGGCTCGGGGACGCTGGTTCCGTCGTACGGGCATGCGAAGTCCTGGGACATCTGGATCTCGTCACCTTCGGAAGGCACCACTATCACCGAGCCACCGCCCAGCCTCGCCGCCGTTTCGATCGACTCGACCAGGCGGCTGCGCTGCTCCGGGCCGACCACGATGCGGTCTACCACCACCTGGACGTCGTGCTTCTTGTTCTTGTCCATCGGGATCGTCTCGCCGATCTCGTACAGGCTGCCGTCGACCCGAACGCGCACGAACCCGGACTTGCGCACATCCTCGATCAAAGAGCGGTACTCGCCCTTGCGACCCTTGACGACGGGGCCCAGCACCATGACGCGCATCCCCTTGGGCAGCTTCTCCACGTGATCGGCCATCTGGTCGACGGTCTGTCGCTGGACCTCGCGGCCGCACACCGGGCAGTGAGGGTGGCCGATCCGGGCGTAGAGAAGGCGCAGGTAGTCGTACACCTCGGTGACGGTGCCGACGGTCGATCGCGGATTCTTCGACGTGCCCTTCTGGTCGATCGAGATTGCCGGAGAGAGGCCCTCGATGATGTCGACGTCCGGCTTTTCCATCTGGCCGAGGAACTGCCGCGCGTAAGCGGACAGCGACTCGACGTACCGGCGCTGACCTTCGGCGTAGATGGTGTCAAAGGCAAGCGATGACTTCCCGGAGCCTGAGAGGCCCGTGAACACGACGAGCTTGTCACGCGGGATCGACAGCGTGACGTTCTTCAGGTTGTGCTCGCGTGCCCCACGAATGGTTATCTGGTCAGTCGGCATCCGGATTCTCGTTCATTCCTTTTCTCGTGTTACCGCAAACGTCGCGCTGGCCGTGGCGACCAGCCTTCGGTCCCCGCCCTCGATGCGGCATTCCGTCACCGCCGTCCGCCTGCCGGCATGGATCACGCTGCCTCTGGCGCGCAGCGTCTCGCCGATCTTCGCCGCCGAGATGAAGTTGAGCTTGAGGTCGAAGCTCATCGCGCGCGCGACGCCGGGGCTCAAAGTACGCAGCGACCGGCCCATCGCAGAGTCGGCCAGGGTGCTGATCATCCCACCGTGGACGAAACCGGAGTGGTTGGCCATGTCTTCCGTCGCTGTCATCTCGACCGTGGCGGTGCCCTCGCCGACCTCGACCAACCGCAGGCCGAGCCACGCCCACGCGCGAGACGGCGCCTTGGCTATGTCATTCACGGCCCTGGCCCTCGGGCACCGGCATGCACGTCGATGACGCACGAGCCACCAGCCGGTCGCGGTCGTCGAGCACGTCCGCCTCGCTGAACAGGAGGGTCTGGCGCATCTCGATCACCCGCCCGACGGCTCGGAGCCGTCCCGCCACCACGGGCCGCAAGAAGTTGATCTTGAGCTCGATCGTGGTGTTCCACATCCCGTCCTCCTGGAGCGTGGCGAGCGACATGCCCATCGCCGCGTCGGCGATCTGGGTGATCACACCGCCCTGGACGACCCCGCCGCCGTGACGGTGCTGCGGCCCCGCCTCCAGCTCGAGGACGACGCGTCCGGGCTCCGCCTCGGCGATGCGCGCACCGAGCGTCTCCATCCACCCGTCGGGCCTGGCCGCTATCAGGGCTTCAGCGCGCTTGACATTCCTCACGGACCCTTTCGCGACTTTCTCCAATTGCGAACCATCGTCTTCTGTTTCGGCGCCGCGGCGATGGCCAGCGCCACGTCGCCGTCATCCTCGCCTCCGGTCTCCTCGCCGGACAGGCGCTTGCGGATCTGGATGATCCGGTCCCGCACGCGCGCGGCATCTTCGAACTGCAGCTCCTTGGAGAGGCGGCGCATCTCCTTCTCGAGGTCGCGGACGATCGCCAGGAGATCCTCGCGCGGCACACCGGCGCCGGCCATCAGCTCGATCGCGTCTGCCTGCAGGTCCTTGTCCTGGATCTCGAGGGCGTAGATCGCCTTCTTCACCGTCTCGGGCGTGATGCCGTGCTTGGCGTTGTAGGCGATCTGGCGGTTGCGCCGGCGCTCCGTCTCATCGAGCGCCTGGCGCATCGAGTCGGTGATCTTGTCCGCGTACATGACGACATGTCCGTCGACGTTGCGCGCCGCGCGTCCGATGATCTGGATGAACGATCGGTAGGCGCGCAGATAGCCTTCCTTGTCCGCGTCGAGGATGCCGATGAAAGCGACCTCCGGCAGGTCCAGCCCCTCGCGCAGCAGGTTGATGCCGACCACCACGTCGACCGCCCCGGTGCGCAGGTCGCGCAGGACCTCGATGCGCTCCATGGCGTCGAGCTCCGAATGGAGGTAGCGGACTTTGACCCCGTACTCGCGCAGGTAATCCGCGAGGTCCTCGGCGAACCGCTTGGTCAGCGTCGTGACCAGCGAGCGATGGCCGAGCTCCGTCCGCCGCTTGACCTCGGCCAGCAGGTCGTCGATCTGGCCTGCCGTGGGCCTCACCTCGACGGTCGGGTCGACCAGGCCGGTTGGCCGCACGACCATCTCCACCGTCCGCTGCGAGCGCCGCAGCTCGTACGGTCCCGGAGTCGCCGAAACGTACACGACGTTGTTGGCCCGCTCCTCCCACTCCTCGAAGCTCAGCGGCCGGTTGTCGAAGGCGCTGGGCAGCCTGAAACCGTATTCGACGAGGGCGGCCTTGCGCGAGCGGTCGCCACCGAGCATGCCCCCGACCTGTGGCACCGCCACGTGCGACTCGTCGACGAAGATCACCGTGTCGTCGGGCAGGAAGTCCATCAGCGTGTAAGGCGCATCGCCGGGCCGGCGGCGGGTCAGGTGCATCGAATAGTTCTCGATCCCGGCGCAGGTCCCCGTCTCGCGCATCATCTCGAGGTCGAAATTGGTGCGCTGCCTCAACCGCTGCGCTTCCAGCAACCGCCCGTGCTCGTCGAACCACTTGCAGCGCTCGTCGAGCTCCGCCTCGATGTCGGTCATCGCTAGGCGGAGCTTGTCGGCGGGGGTCACATAATGCGAGGCCGGGAACACGGTGAACTCCTGGCGCGGGCCGAGGATCTCGCCCGTCACCGCATCAAGCTCCTGGATCCGCTCGACCTCGTCACCAAAGAACTCAACGCGGAAAACCTTCTCCTCGTTGGCGGGGACGAGGTCGACCACATCTCCGCGGACCCGGAATCGAAGCCGCGCCAGGTCGTAATCGTTGCGCTCGTAGAGCATCTCGGTGAGCTTGCGCAAGAACACCTCGCGGCGGATCGCCTGGCCTTTCTCGATGTGCAGCGACTCACCCATGTAGTCCTCGACCGAGCCGATGCCGTAGATGCAGCTGATGCTCGCGACGACCAGGACGTCGCGGCGAGTGAGGAGCGCCTGGGTCGTGGAATGGCGCATCCGGTCGATCTCGTCGTTGCGGCTCGAATCCTTTTCTATATACGTGTCGGAGCGGGCGATGTAGGCCTCGGGCTGGTAGTAGTCGTAGTAGCTCACGAAGTACTCGACCGCGTTGTCCGGCAGCAGCCGGCGGAACTCCGCGCACAGCTGCGCCGCCAGCGTCTTGTTGGGGCTGAGCACAAGGACTGGCCGCTGCAGCTGCTCGACGGCCCAGGCCATCACGTTGGTCTTGCCACTGCCGGTCACGCCGAGCAGCACCTGCTGGGTCAGGCCGGAGCGCACGCCGTCGACCAGCTGCGCGATCGCCTGCGGCTGGTCACCCGCCGGCTTGAAGGGTGCGTCGACACGAAAGCTGGAGGGCATCGCGCATCCATTCTAAGGCGCACAAACGTTCGGGCGAGCATCCCCGCAAGCGTTGCCGATCCAGGAACGCTTTTACCGGACGCCTCCATGAAAGGCGAGGAGCGCCGCTCCTACCAAGCCTCAGGGCAGGTCGAGGATCATCGCCTCCACGATCGAGCCTGATTTGATGCCCTGATCGCCTGGCGGGACGCGAACCAAGGCGTGCGCTCCAGCCAGCGACATCAACCGCGAGGAGGATTGGGAGCCCGTCGAGTGAGCGACGAGATCGCGGCCTTCGCGGCGCAGCGTGACACGCTGGTACTCGGTGCGGTCGGCGCTGGGCCTGGCGTCATAGTCGAGCCGCACCGGCAGCGAAGGCCTCTCGAGAACGGCGAAGCCCTGCATCTTCCTCAGCGCGGGTCTCACGAACACCTCGAACGTCACGAGCGACGAAACGGGGAAGCCGGGCAGGCCGAATGCGACCTTGCGGCCCTCGCCCTGGATGGTGGCGAAAGTGAACGGCTTCCCAGGCTTGAGCTTCACACGTCCGATATGAACGGTGCCCAGCGATTCCAGCAGCGGCTTGACCAGGTCGTGGGTGCCCACCGAAACGCCTCCCGACGTGACCAGCGCGTCGGCCTGGCCCAGCGCCTCAACGACGAGCCTCCGAAGCGCATCGGGCTCGTCCGGGGCGATGCCGAGAAGCCGGACCTCGGCGCCCGCCTCGCGCAGCGCCGCGAGCAGCGCCCACCGATTGGAGTCCTGGATCTGGCCACGGCCGGGTTGATTCCCCACCTCGACGAGCTCGTCACCGGTCGACATCAGGGCCACCCGCGGGCGCCGGTGCACGGCCAGCTGCGGGAGTCCCATTGCGGCGGCGAGTCCGATCTCCGCGGGCCCAAGCTGAGCCCCGGCGGACAAAACCTTCTCTCCAGTGCGTAGATCCGCCCCTACCGCGTGGAAGTTCGTCCCCGGCTGCAGACCCGGCGGGACGGTCACGCGCTCGCCGTCCAGCTTCACCTCTTCGACCATGACCACGCAGTCGGCGCCGTCGGGCAGGACGCCCCCGGTGAGGATGCGCGCAGCGGTCCCCGCTCCGATGCGCTCGGCCAGCGGCCGGCCGGCTGCCGACTCCCCCACGACGCGCAAGGTCTGACCCGCGTCGGCGGACCTCACGGCGTAACCGTCGACGGCGCTGGACGGAAAGGCGGGCAGGGGCGCGTGGGCGATCAGGTCCTGCGCCAGCACACGGCCGGCGCAGTCGGACAGCGCAACGTGCTCGACACCGAGGACGGGAGTTCGCTCGAGCACCGAGGCGGCCGCCTCCGCGGGGTCGACCAGTGGATACGAGGAGACGCGCAAATCGCTCTGCTACTCGTAGTGGAGGGCGCGCGCAGGGTCCTGGCGCGCTGCGCGGAGGGCAGGCAGCATGCCGGACACGGTGCTGAGGATGACGGCCAGCAGTACGGCCAGGAGGACGACCCCGAAGTCCGTTCGGAAGACGTCGAACCCGGTGCTGCTCACGGCTCGCGTCAGCCGGTCGACCGCCACGTTGCCGAGGCGGCCGAGCCCTACCGCGAGCAGGGCGCCGATCAGGCCACCGGCCAACCCGATTCCCGCCGCCTCAGCCACGAACAGGAGCAGCACGTCACGCGAGCGCGCGCCCAGCGCCTTCAGGACTCCGATCTCCTTGGTCCGCTCGAGGACCGCGGAGTACATCGTGTTGGCGATGCCCAGGCAGGCGAGCAGAAGCGCGACGAGGGCGAGTCCAAGCAGCGCCACGCGCATCTTGCCCAAGAGGTCCTCGAGGTTGCGGACCTGGCCCCCGAACGTCTGGTCCTGGAACCCGAGCGCCTCGACGTTCTTGCGGACGGTGTCGACAGACAGGCTCGAGTCGGCCAGCAGCGTGATGCTCGAATACTCGCCGCGCTTCCAACCGTTCGACTGGGCGACCTTGGTCCAGTAAGCGCGCATCAGGTTGTACGGCGCGAGCCCTCCGGGCGTGCCCGCCGGCAGGTAGTTGCTGGAGACGATGCCGACGACGAGCAGGCCCTGCGGGATGGGCTGGGTGACGGGGTTGCGCGCTCCGGCCGAGAGAAGGGAACCGTACGTGGCGTTGAACGTCACCTGTGTTCCGATGGCCCCTGTCGGGCTGTGGAACCCAAGCGCTGCGGCCTCACTGTCGGCGAGCACCACCTCGGGAGCGCTGTCCGAGCTCGGCATCCGCCCCGCGACCAACGTCGGGAGAGCGCTCGAAGAGCGCATTGGCGGCAACGAGACGAGCGCTCCGGCCGGGGCCGTGGCGGGCGGGCCGGCGGCGACCGCCGCGGTTCCAAACGTGCCGGTCATGCCAACCTGGCCCCAGGCCGCGCGAACATCAGGGAGCCGGGCGAGGGTGGCGAGCGTCGGGTCGTCAAACCCGGTGGTCGCGTCGGCGACCGGGTACACCGCTAGCTGGTGGACCTGGCTGGTTGCGAGTGCCGGCGCGCTGAGGGCTTGCTGCAGGCCGCCCGCCAGGGCGACGATGAGACTCAGCGCGGCGATGCCTATGGCGACGCCGGTCGTGGTCAGCGCGGTGCGCAAGGGCCTCCGGCCGGCGCTGCCCAACCCGACCTTCAACGTGTCGCGCCAGTGCATCCGCGGCGCGGGGTCGACCGGCTCCTGGCTCCTCACGGTTGGCTTGCCTGCATCGAGCTCGATCGCGCGACCGTCGATCATCCTCACGACGCGACGCGCTCGCCGAGCGACCTCGGGGTCGTGCGTGACCAGGACCACGGTCGCCCCGCGTCGATTCAGGTCTTCGAGCAGGCTGAGGACGCCCTCGCCGGCGGTCGAGTCCAGGCTTCCGGTGGGCTCGTCGGCCAGGATCAGGCCGGGACGGTTGGCCAGCGCCCGGGCCACGGCCACCTTCTGCTGCTCACCTCCGGAGAGCCGGCTCACCCGAGTTCCGGCGCGCTCTTCGAGGCCGACCAGGGCGAGGAGGTGACGAGCCCGCTGCCGTCTTTCCTCGACGGGGATGCCGGCGATCGTAAGCGGAAGGGCGACGTTGTCCTCCAGCGACATAGAAGGGACGAGGTTGAAGGTCTGGAAGATGGTACTGACGCGCTGGAGCCGGTAGTCCGCGAGTTCCCGCTCCGGCAATTCGCCCAGGGGCAGGCCGGCACCGTAAACATGGCCGCTCGTAGGGTGGTCAAGGCCGCCCATCAGCGCGAGGAGCGTGCTCTTGCCGCAGCCGGATGGGCCCATGACCGAGACGAACTCGCCCGGCCCGATCTCGAGGGTGACGTTGCGGAGGGCCGTCACATGCATGTCGTTCTTGCCGCCGAACTCCCGCGAGACGCTGTCCAGCCTCAACCCGACGGCCTGGCCGAGAAGGTCCCTGAACTCGGCGGGGGCGTCCGGCACGCCGGGCGCCGGTTCGGCCACGGCCGGCGGCCTCGCCACCTCCGGGCCGGCCCCCTCGACTGCACCATTGCCGTGAGACTCGATTCCATCGGACCCGATCGCGTCGGCCGGCGGGCCCAACCCACCGTCCGCGTTCCGGCGCACGTTTCGTCTGCGTCCCTTCTGTGATTGGCGGCCGGCTGCAGCGGGTTCCGCGATGGCCGATGCCCCGGCCGCCTCCTGTCCCGGCAGCACGGCGCCTGCCCCATTGCCGTCAGCCTCGGTTGCGCCGAGCCGGTCCAGGTCGGCCGGCGGGTTCAGCGCCGCGTCGGCTTTGCGGCGCATGCGGCGGCGGCGCCCTTTCGTGGAGTCGCCGGAGTCGCCGGATTCGTCGCGGACCTGTGTCGCCACCCCTCCAGAGAGTCTAAGCGCTGACTTAATGGTCAGCGCGTCTGGGGAACCACCTGTGCCTCGAGCCACTCGAGGTACGCAGGCGACCCGCCTTCGACCGATATCTGCAGGATCTCGGGTATTGCGTAGTCGTGGTGACTCTTGACATAGTCCTGCACCTCAGCCGCTCGAGAGTCGGTCGTCCTGACCATCAGCAGCGCTTCGTGCTCACGCTTCAGCTGGCCCTCCCAGTAGTAGAACGAATGTACCGTCGGGACCACGGAGCAGCTGGCTGCGAGGTGCTCGACGACCAGGGACTCGCCCAGACGCTCCGCGTCGTCGCGGCCGCCGGTCGTGACAAGGATGAGCACCGCTTTCTCCACGGCCTAATTGTCGGTCCTTCGCGGCCGGTCGAGCCAGACCGTCCCCGCGAGCAGGCCGATGGCCCCGAGCAGCAAGCCGCCGACGACGTCCGATTCCCAGTGCACGTCAAGGTAAAGCCGGTCGAACGCCAGCAGCACGATGATCAAGATCACGACTGGCACCGCCAGCGCTCGCACGATCGCCGATCCGGCCAGTCGCCTGACCACGAAAGCGAGCAGCCCGTACGCAATCACGGCGCGCACCATGTGGCCGCTCGGAAAGCTGTTGCCGACGCTGCCGCTGCCGAACAGCAGGTCGGTGATGCTGGGGCCGTCGGAGTGCAAAATCGAGCGCGGAGGGCCGGGGTGAAAGAAGAGCAACTTGTACAGGACCTCGAGCGTCACGGCTCCCGCGAACGCAAGCACAGCGAGGGAGTCAGAGCCGAACCCCCCCCGCCACAGGTAGATGAAGATCCCGATCACCAGGATGCTGGTCAGCTCCAGACCGCCGAGCTCGGCGATCGCCTGGAACAGACCGTGCAGCGATTCCTGCCAGATGCCGTGCATCGCCTGCGCAACCTGGTGGTCCAGGGAGACGAGCAGGCCGGCCGAGATCGCGATCGTCAACGCCACATACGCGACCGCCAGCACCGCGATCGCGAACAGCCGGGGGACGAGTTGCGCTATCGCTGGCAACGGCGGCAGAAGACCGTGGTGCGGCCTGCGAGGCGGATCATGCTGAGCGGTCGCCCGCACGTGAAGCACGGTTCGCCGGCGCGACCGTAGACGAGCAGCTTCTCCTGCTGGCCACCCAGCTCGCCCCAGGCGTCGCGATACGTGTCGACGGAGCTGCCGCGATTCTTGATCGCGACCTCCAGCGACTCGCGCAGCGAATCGTGCAGGCGATGTGCGGATCTGCGGCTCAGGCTGCCAGCCTGCCGGTCGGGCCGCAAGCGCGCGCGATGCAGCGACTCATCCGCGTAGATGTTGCCGACGCCGGCGATCGATGCCTGGTCGAGGAGCACGGCTTTCAACGATGTGCGGCGCCCCCGCAGCCGGCGGTAAAGCTCGTCGGCGGCAAACCCTGGGTCGATCGGTTCCGGACCGAGTCGCGGCATGGTCTTCGAGTGGAGCAGGGCTTCTTCAGTCCCCAGGAGCAAGCGCCCGAAACGCCGAGGGTCGCGGTAGCGAAGGTGCTTCCCGTCATCGAGCGTGAAGATCGCATGTGTGTGCTTCTCGACGGGAGAATCGGCGTCGACCAGGCGGAGCTGGCCGGTCATGCCCAGGTGAACGACCAGCAGCTGGTCGTCGCCCAGGCCGATGAGGATGAACTTCCCGCGACGGCCCACCGATTCGATGCGGGTGCCGGCGATCGAGTCGATGAACACCTCCGGTTCCGGGTGCCTGACGATGGTCGGAAAGAGAAGCTCGCAACGCATGATCGTGCGGCCCGCCAGGTGCGGCCGGAGGTCTGCGACGATGGTCTCGACTTCGGGGAGCTCCGGCACGCCTAAGCGCGGACCACTGCGAGCTTCTGCATGTCGGCCCAGTTGGGGCCGACCTTGGTCTCGACCTCGATTCCCGTCTCCAGCTCATACGCCCCCGTCATGATGCGTGGAACCTTCTCCGCGAACTGGTCGACCTCGATCCTTGGCACCTCGAAGAGCAGCTCGTCGTGCACCTGGAGCAGCATGCGACCTTCGATCTGGTCGGCTTCGATCTCGCGCTGCAACCGGACCATCGCGATCTTGATGATGTCCGCCGCGAGCGACTGCATGGGAAAGTTGATCGCCATGCGCTCGGCTGCGCTGCGCAGCTGGAAGTTGGGCGACCGGAGGTCCGGGATTGCGCGGCGGCGACCGGTTGCGCTGACGACGAGACCGTCTTCGCGAGCCTTGCGCCTCACCTCGTCGAGGTAGTCCTTGAGGCGCGAGTACGTCGACCAGTACTGCGCGAGGAACTCGCGCGCAACGTCGCCCGTGATCCCTAGCTGCTGCGACAACCCGTACTCGCCCTGGCCGTAGATGGAACCGAAGTTCGCGACCTTCGCCAGCCGTCTCTGGTTGGCATCGACCGTCCCGATCGGGATCTTGAACACCGCCGCCGCGGTCGCGGTGTGGATGTCCTGGCCGGCGGCGAACGCTGCGAGCAGCACAGGGTCGCCGCTCAGGTGCGCCGCAATGCGAAGCTCGATCTGGGAGTAGTCGGCCGAGACCAGGACGTGGTCCGGGCGGCCGGCCTTGAATGCACGCCTGATCCGCTGGCCGAGCTCGGTTCGGATGGGTATGTTCATCAGGTTCGGGTTCGACGACGACAGCCGCCCTGTCGCCGTGCTCGCCTGGCCGAACGAGGTGTGGACCCGCCCGCTCAACGGATCGACCAGTTGAGGCAGAGCGTCCACGTAGGTGGACTTCAGCTTGGACAGCTGCCGGTGCTCGAGGATGAGGCCGACGATCGGGTGCTTGTCTCTCAGCGCCTCCAGCGTGTCGGCATCGGTCGAGTATCCCGTCTTCGTTCGCTTGCCGACCGGCAGCCGCAGGTCTTCGAAAAGCACTTTGGCGAGCTGCTGTGGCGCGTTGAGGTTGAACTTTTGGCCCGCCACCTGCTCGACCTCGGCCTCGATCGCCGAAAGCTGAGCCCCCATCTCGTCCTGCATGTCCTTCAGGTACGGCACGTCGATCGCTACGCCTTCGCTCTCCATGTCGGCGAGGACGCCGGCAAGGGGCAGCTCGATCTCATGGAAGAGGTAATCGACTCCGAGGTTTCGCATCTCGGCCTCGAGCCGCGGCCGCAGGTTGAGAATCGCCTCGGCACGTCGGGCGGCGAACTCGGCCGCCTCGTTGAGGTCGACCGCGGACGGCTTGCGCGCGGCCCGGCCGGTGCCGAGGAGCTGTTCGGGGCTCATGAGAGTGACGTCGAGAAACTCGTGCGCGAGGTCCTCGAGCCGAGGGTCGCGGGAGCCGGCGCCGAGCAGGTAGGCGGCGAGAAACGTGCTGAACGCCCACTCGCGCTTGCCGCCGCCGAGCGACCGCAGCGCCAGCTCGGTCTCTTTTGCGTCGTGGCCCGAGATGGGCCTTCCGGAGAGGGTGCTCGCCACCGCGTCCATCGCGGCAGGATTGGCGACGTAGAAGGTGTTGACGCCCGTCGAAATGCCGACTCCGCAGATGCGGGCGCCCCTGCCCGCACCCTCGATGAAGGCGAAGACTCCGACGTCGGCCGAACCGTCGATCAGGCTCGCAGCCTCGGCGGGGTCGTCGACCACCCGCAGCCCGGCCGGCTGTGGCGCCGCTTCGAAAGCCAGGCTGGGCTGCACAGGAACCTGGTCGGGAGGCGGAAAGCGCGCGAGCAGCTGGCGGAACTCGAACCGGTCGAAGACGACCCGCACCTTCTCGTAGTCGTAGCGGGTCCAGCGCGCCTTCTCGAGGTCGAGCTCGACCGGCACGTCGCGCACTATGGTCACCATCCGTTTGCCGAGGCGCACCTGGTCGGCATTGGCCTTGAGCGACGTTTTCAGCCGGCCCTCGGGCAGCTCATCCAGTCGATCAAGCAGCGCTTCGACGCTGCCGAAATCCTGGACCAGCTTGGCCGCGGTCTTGTCCCCCACCCCCGGCACACCGGGGATGTTGTCGGAGGTGTCACCTCGCAGAGCTTTGAAATCGATGAGCTGAACCGGCTCGAACCCGTACCGCTGCCGAACCTGGTCGGGTCCGTAGACGAAAGTGTCGGTGATGCCACGTCGCGGGACCAGAGCCTCGACCGATTCGGTGACCAGCTGGAGGCAGTCGAGGTCTCCCGACACGATCGTGACCGAGTGGCCGCGCTCCTCGGCGATGCGAGCCATAGTTCCGATCAAGTCGTCGGCCTCGAACCCCTCGATCGCGTAGATCGGAATGGAGAACGATTGAAGGACCTCGCGGACCTTCTCGATCTGGGGCCGCAGGTCGTCCGGCATGGCGCGCCTGCCGGCCTTGTACTCCGCGTACTCCTTGGACCGAAACGTCGGCGCTCCGACATCGAAGGCCGCGACCGCGAACTCGGGTCGCGAGGCCAGGACGATCGCCAGCATCGAGGTGAACCCGTACACGGCGTTCGTCACCTGGCCGTCCGAGGTGCTCATCGGCGGGAGGGCGAAAAACGCTCTGTAGATGAGGCTGTGGGCGTCGATGAGGACCACCCGCCCCCGCTTCCCCTTCGCCACGTTCGAAGTTTACGTTCGCCCTGCCTGGAGCCTCCGCCCCGCACCCCCGTTCATTTGCCGGAACGGCGATCCCCGAAGGGTAATATGGCGCGAGGATGAAGAACCTCATCGAGGTGTCAGTGGACAGCATTCGGATCCACATGCCGACTGCCCAGCACCTGGTGATCCTCAAGGAGAAGGAGGCCGACCGATACCTGCCGATCTGGATCGGTTCCTTCGAGGCCCAGGCCATCGCGAGCAAGATCTCCGGCAACCAGGTGGGCCGTCCTCTCACGCACGACCTGATGGCCACGGCCTTCGGCGACCTGGGCGTAAGCATCAAGCGCATCGTCGTCACGCGGCTGGCGGACCAGGTCTTCTACGCCCGGCTCTACATCAAGCAGGACGGACGCGATCTCGACTTCGACGCGCGGCCTTCGGACGCGATCGCTCTCGCGGTACGCGTGGAGTGCCCCATCTTCGTAGCGTCCGAGGTCATGGAAAGCGCCGGGATCATCCCCGACCCGGACGAGGCGGGTGACGAGAAGGACCGCGTCGAGACCGCCGTCGACGAGGAGCGGCTCGCGGTGTTCCGCGATTTCGTGAACAGCCTCGACCTCCCCGAGCTCCCCGACGAGCCCGGCGCCAGGGACGAGCCCGGAGGGCGCCCCGGCAGGGGCTGAAGGAGCTGCCACTCAGCGGGGACTCCGACCTCTTTCTTCGCCTCCTGGTCGCGCTGCTGCTCGGCCTCTTGCTGGGCACCGAAAGAGAGCTCCGCGGCCATGCCGCCGGTATGAAGACGATGGCCCTGATCGCGGTCGGTTCCAGCATGTTCACGACCCTCGGCCTGGAACCGGCCTTCGGGACCCGGGTCGACCCTACCCGCATCGCCGCGCAGATCGTAAGCGGGGTCGGATTCCTCGGAGCCGGGGCGATCCTACGGCAGGGCGCCGACGTGAGGGGCCTGACCACGGCCGCTTCGATCTGGGTGGTCGCATCGATCGGGATGGCGGTCGGCTTCGGCTATTACGCGATCGCGATCTTCACCACTGTCATCGTCCTCGTGATGCTGATCGCGATCAGGCCGCTCGAGAACAGGTTCATCCGCAATCGCAAATTCCGGCGGCACGACGACCCACCGCCTGACGAGAGATCGACCGAGTCGATGTCTTGACCCCATCCCGGGTCGCGATCGTCACCGACTCGACCGCGGACCTTCCTCGCGACCTGGCCGACAGCCGGTCGATCTCGGTGGTCCCACTGACCCTCCATTTCGAAGGCCGTTCCCTGCTCGACGGCGTCGACATCACGCCGGCCGAGTTCTACCGCCGTCTGCCCGCTTCGACCGTCCACCCCACCACCTCGCAGCCATCACCCGGCCGCTTTGCGGAGACATACGCGCGGCTCCTCACCGACCACGAAGGGGTGGTCTCGATCCACATCTCGGAGAAGCTCAGCGGCACATACGCGTCCGCGCAGCAGGGCGCCGATATGACGGACCGCACGCGCGTGCGGGTCATCGATTCGCACGTGGTGTCGATGTCGCTCGGCCTCGTGACCCTCGCCGCATCGGCGCTCGCCGCGCAGGGCATGGACGGCGCCGCGATCCAGTCCAGGATCGAAGTGATGCGAGATGGCGTGGAGACGTACTTCTCCGTTGCCACGCTGGAGTACTTGCGCAGGGGCGGGCGCATCGGGCGAGCCGGGGCGCTGATGGGATCAGTCCTGCAGGTCAAGCCCGTGCTGTGCATTCGCGACGGGCAGGTGACCCCGCTCGAGCGAGTGCGCACATTCGAGCGGGCGTTGAGCCGGATCGTCGAGCTGACTCGGGGGGTCGACCGAGGAGACGGCGTTTGCATCATCGTCGGCCATGCGGACGCCGAGGCCGACGCCGAGCGGGTGGCCCGTGAGCTTGAGACCGTCGCCGAGACTCTCTTGATCCAGCCGCTGGGTCCGGTGGTGGGCACGCATGCGGGGCCCGGCGTGGTCGGGGTGGGATGCTATCCCGCCGGCATGCTCCCCCTCGGCATCAAGCTCGGGGCCCCCGCAAGGTCTCGGCGAACCCTCGGACCCCGTGCGGACTAAGGCGTCCGCCACCGGACGGCGGTCGGCGTGACCGACTTGATCAACTTCGCCTCGACCGCGAGCGCCTGCAGGTGCGCCAGGCCCTCCTGTAGCGCAAGCCGCTTCTCGTAGAGCTGGTCGCGGGGGCCCCAGAGCTCAAGCGCGACCTGCCAGGCGGTCAGCTCCGCCCGTCCGACGATCTCGACGATCTGCTCGAGCCGGCGCTTGTGATGCGCGACCAGGACGTCGACCCGGCCCGACGCGTCGGTGAAGGGCCGGCCGTGCGCGGGCAGAACCAGCTTCGGCCGCAGGCCGGCCAACCGTTTCAGCCCGTCGAGGTACTCGTGCAGCGGGTCCGGAGTGCTCTGCGGATGCAGACCGATGTTCGGGGATAGGTCGGGCAGCAGCTGGTCGCCGGCAAAGAGCAGGCCGTCGTCGGCAGAGTAGAGGCAGATGTGGCCCGGCGAATGCCCCGGCGTCCATTCCACTCGCATGGTCCGGCGGCCTATGGGGATCGACTCGGCCCCTTCCAGCTGGACCGAAGGCTCAGCCGTCTTCACGACCTGGCTCAAAGCGCGCTGAGAGTTGCTCAGGATCTCGGCTTCGCCGGCCGGGACGCCGTTGACCAGCAGGTACGTCCGCACCTGCATGACCAGGTGCTCGAGCTCGACGTATCGGGGATGCACGAGCGGGACCTCGAGGCGGTGGATGTAGAGGTCGGCCAGCCCCTCGCCGGCGAAAGCGCCGGCCGCGCCGTAGTGGTCGGGGTGGATGTGGGTCACGACCAGGCGCCGCAGCCTGCTTGCGCCAAGGTGTTTGAGCGCGGCATGCACCGTTTCGACCGACTCCACGGAGTTCATCCCACAATCGAGCAGGTCGGCCTCCCTGCCGTCCGGGAACAGGAACACGTTGACCTGTCCATCCTCGAAGGGAATCGGCAGGCGCAGCTCGAAGACGTCCGCCGCGACCTCGGTCAACGCCAGTTCGATGGCCATTCCTGGAATTCTCGCCGACCGTGAGGTGCGGCCGAAAACCCTCGGCGAGAGATTCGGCGATCCAGGGGCATCCTCCCGTGACTGTGTCACGGGGACCCCAGCCGAGGCGACGAGCAGCGGAGCGAGCGCATCGGTTGATGCGTGAGCGAGGAGCGCAGGAGCTGAGCCCGGAGATGGGCCGCATGGACGCCGAAGATCCGTCGAGGCTTTACCGGCCGCGCCTGTGGAGGTCTAGCTAAGATGGATCTCAGCCAGTCGTTGCGATTGCTCAGGAGGAGCAGATGTCTGAAGTCCAGTTGACACCCCAGCAGATCGTCGAGCACTTGCCGCAGTACCTCCTCCCCGAGAAGGCCGGCACCACCAAGGCCACCATCCAGTTCGACCTGAGCGGCGATCAGGGCGGCAAGTGGTGGGTCAAGATCCACGACGGCCAGGCCGAATCGGGACAGGGCGAGCCGGCGGATCCCGCCAACCTCACCCTGCTGGCCGACGCCGGCGACTGGGTCAAGATCATGACCGGACAGCTGGACGGCACCGCCGCCTTCATGCAGGGCAAGCTCAAGATCAAGGGCGACATGGGCCTGGCGATCAAGATGCAGTCCCTGT
>Ga0307374_10001799_pt1 | contig 39207 bp, 31 predicted proteins | sample OX3MG_FD_202532 | JGI IMG/M metagenome (GOLD analysis project Ga0307374, IMG submission 202532) | Soil microbial communities from Risofladan, Vaasa, Finland - OX-3 | ecosystem: Environmental > Terrestrial > Soil > Coastal area > Acid sulfate soil | place: Finland: Risofladan, Vaasa | collected... | reverse complement strand
GCGACAACGTGTCGGTGGAAGTGAAGCTGATCACTCCGGTGGCGCTCGAGAAGGGCTTGCGCTTCGCGATTCGCGAAGGCGGCCACACGGTCGGCGCAGGCGCCGTCACCGAGATCATCGAGTAAACGGGTAGAGGACCATGCGCGAAATCATTACATTGCAGTGCGGCGAGTGCAAAAACCGAAACTACACGACCATGAAGAACCGCAAGAAGCATCAGGAGCGGCTCGAGACGTCGAAGTTTTGCAATACGTGCCGGAAGCACACGCCACATAAGGAAACGAAATAGCTGGTGGTTTTTTTTGGTGTTATGGCTGTGCAAGAGCGCGATTGGTTCTGTTACATGGTCCAATGCTAAGGATGGCTCGCTATATGTTGGCGTCGCGACGGATGTGAACGATCGAGTCCGAGAACACAATCAGGGGCGTGGCGCGATATTTACGGCGAAGCGAAGACCAGTAGAGCTGTTATGGAGCGAAGGGCATCCAAATTAGCTTTCGGCGCGGCAGCGCGAAGCTGAGTTGAAGGGCTGGCGACGCGAGAAAAAATTGGCGCTGGTGAGCAACGCTTCAACGGTACAAAAGCGGGCCGAGATTGACCCTTCGGGCCGATGAGACGGCGGCCCTCAGGGTGAATCGCAAGCCGAAGGCTTGCGATTCAGGGGAGTAGGTTCAACGGTAGACCGCCGGTCTCCAAAACCGGATGTGGGGGTTCAAATCCCTCCTCCCCTGCCAGTTTTTTGAGTGGCGGCGGGCGCAAGAGGGAACCGGCACGGCGGAAAGATTCGCGAGCGGAAGAATACTCATGGCAGAGGCGGTAAAGTTGAAAGAGGAACGTGAAAGCGGCGCAGGGTCTTCGCTGTCAGTGCCAGGCCCGCTGCAAAAAATCGCCGAGTATCCCCGGCGGTGGAAGCTGTTTTTCCACGACGTGCGCACGGAAATGTCCAAGGTGGTGTGGCCGTCGAGGCAGGAAGTGATCTCGATGACCGGAGTGGTGATCGTCACCGTGGCATTCTTCGGCCTGTTTTTTCTTTTGACGGACTCGACATTCAGTTACCTGGAAACTCTGGTCCTGAACTACTTCAAACATTGAGCGACACGGAACAACAAGGAAGCAGCATGGCGAAGCAGTGGTTCATCGTCCACACGTACTCGGGGTTTGAGAAGAAGGTGAAGGAGAGCCTTGAAGGACGCGTGGCCGCTTTCGGCTTGCAGGACAAAATTGGCCGGATGATCATTCCGACTGAATCGGTGGTCGAGGTGCGTGGCGGCAAAAAAATTATTTCGCCGCGGATGTGCTATCCGGGTTATTTGCTGGTCGAGATGGATATGGATGACTACACGTGGCACGTGGTGCGCTCGACGCCGCGGGTCACCGGCTTTGTCGGCTCCGGGCAGACGCCCACGCCGCTGAGCGACGAGGAAGTGGAAAATATTCTGAACCGGGCGACGACCACGGCGGAAAAGCCGCGGCCGAAGCTGACGTTTGACCGCAACGAATCGGTGCGCATCGTCGATGGACCGTTTGCGAATTTCACAGGGGTGGTCGAGGAAGTGAATTCCGACCGCAGCACGTTGAAGGTGAGCGTGACGATTTTCGGGCGCTCGACGCCGGTAGAACTGGATTTCGCACAAGTGGAGAAAGTCGCGTAGCGGGGGCGCTGCGGCGGCTCGCTTTTTTCGCGCATAGGGAGTCAGGATGGCAAAGAAAGTTCAGGCACAGGTGAAATTGCAGTTGCCGGCGTCGAAAGCCACGCCTGCACCGCCCGTGGGCACGGCGCTGGGCCCGCAGGGCGTGAACATCATGGATTTTTGTAAACAGTTCAACGCAAAAACCAACAAGGAACCGGAGGGAATGATCATTCCCGTGCTGGTGACGATTTATAGCGATCGCACGTTTACGTTCATCACCAAGACGCCACCGGCGTCCGAACTGCTCAAGCGCGCCGCGGGAATCGTGAAAGGTTCGCCGGAGCCGAACCGCACCAAGGTTGCCAAGATCACGCGCAAGCAGGTGGAAGAAATTGCGAAGACGAAGCTGGTCGACTTAAACACCACGAGTCTCGATTCCGCCATCCGCACCGTGATGGGCACGGCGCGCAATATGGGAATCGAAGTCGAAGGATAACGGAACGAAGGGCAGGGGAGCACGATGAGTAAGGCGGGCGGGAAAAACATCGAAAAAGCGCGAAAGCTGGTCGAGGCGCGCGCCTACAAGCTGGGTGAAGCGGCCGAACTGTTGAAGAAAGCGCATTTCGTCAAGTTCGACGAGACGGTGGAGCTGTCGATCAACCTGGGCGTGGATCCGAAGCAGTCCGACCAGATGGTGCGCGGCACGGTGGTGCTGCCAAACGGACTCGGCAAATCGAAGCGCGTGCTGGTGATCGCCACGGGAGAGAAGGTTCGCGAAGCGCAGGAAGCGGGCGCGGATTTCGTGGGTGGCGAAGACATGGTCGTGAAGATTCAGGGTGGCTGGACGGACTACGACGCGGTGATTGCCACGCCGGACATGATGAAATCGGCCGGCCGGTTGGGCAAAGTGCTCGGCCCGCGCGGCTTGATGCCGAATCCGAAGACGGGCACCGTGACGTTCGAGATTGCGAAAGCCGTGCAGGAAATCAAGGCTGGAAAAGTCGAGTTCCGGCTGGACAAAACGGGAATCATTCATTCGCCGGTCGGGAAAATCAGTTTCAGCGCGGAGAAGCTTGCGGAAAATGCGCTGGCGCTGCTCGGAGCTGTGTCGAAGGCCAAGCCGGCGACAGCCAAGGGAAAGTACATCCGGCGCGTGACGCTGACGTCGACGATGGGGCCGGGGATTTTGATCGACCACGCGGAAGTGGAAGCCGCGACCGCGGCGTAACGGAATTCGAGGGAGCCTGGCATGGGGATGAAGAAGGCGGAGAAGGTAGTGAAGGCCGATTCGCTTCGCGCGGAGTTGGCGAACGTATCGAGCGTGATTCTCTCGACGTTTCAGGGGATCACGGTCGAGCAGGACACGCAACTGCGGCGCTCGGTGGAAAAGGTCGGCGGCCATTACGAAGTGGTAAAGAACACTATTGCGGAACGCGCCGGCGCGGGCACACCGGCGGAGCAGTTGCTCAAGAATTTGTCGGGCACGAATTCGATTGCGTATACGACCGCGGACCCGGTCGCCCTTGCGAAAGTGCTCACGAAGGTCGCGAAGGACGTTCCGGCGTTCAAGTTCCGTGCTGGCTGGGTCGAGGGCCGCGTGGTTTCGATCGAGGAAATCCAGCATCTAGCGCAATTGCCGAGCAAGGAAGAGCTGATCAGCAAGGTGATGTTCCTGCTCAATGCGCCGGCGCAGCGCCTAGCTTCCGTGATGGCGGCAGTGCCGCGCAACTTAGCGGTGGTGACGAGCGAAACAGTGAAGGCCAACAAGTTCTCGGGCGGCGGCGCGGAACAGCCTGCCCCGGCGGAGAAATCGGAATAAGAATTCTTACTTTCTTTACGGAGGATAGGAAAACGCGATGGCAAGCAAAGTGGAATCGATACTGGATGAGATCAAGGGACTGACGCTTCTCGAAGCGTCGGACCTGGTCAAGAAGATGGAAGAGGCGTTCGGCGTTTCGGCGGCCGCAGCGGCTCCCGCGATGATGGCGGGCGGCGGGGCGGCGGGCGCGGCACCGGCGGAGGAGAAGACGGAATTTGCCGTGGTTCTCACCGAAGTCGGCGCGAACAAGATCAACGTGATTAAGGCGGTTCGCGAAGTCACGAGCCTGGGCCTGAAGGAAGCGAAGGACCTGGTCGACGGCGCGCCCAAGACCGTGAAAGAGGGCATCAACAAGGACGAAGCCGCCACGATCAAGAAGAAGTTCGAAGACGCGGGAGCCAAGGTCGAAGTCAAGTAGTGCGGCTGGCGCGAGCAATTCGCCAGGCGAAGAGAGATTCCGTCAACGCGCGTGCACTTTCGAGATGCTCGGTCTCGTCACGCGTCCTGCCCGGACTCGAAGCCGTGGTGTCACCACGGTTCTTGTCCGGTTTAGCCCCGGAAGGGATGAGGTAAGCCAGCATGCGGAACGGTAATCGTTCAACAAGGGAACGGGGACGCCTGGACTTCGCGCGAATTCGCGCGGCGGTGCAGATCCCAAACCTGATCGACGTCCAGAAGAAATCCTACGAGCGCTTCCTGCAGATGGACAGGCTGCCGAGCGAGCGCGAGGACGGAGGCTTGCAGTCCGTGTTTACCTCCGTGTTTCCGATTCAGGATTTCCGCGGGCTATCGCAGCTCGATTTCGTCGACTACGCGATCGGCGACTGGGAATGCAAGTGCGGGCATCTGCGCGGGCTGCACCATTTGCGCGCGACGTGTCGGAACTGCGGAGCGTCAGTGGTCACGAATCCGTACAAGACCGGCGACGTGGTTTGCACGAAGTGCGGCACGTTCAATCGCAACACGCCCACGTTCTGCAACAAGTGCGGCGATCCGGTCACGCTGCAGCTCAAATACGATGTGAACGAATGCCAGGAGCGCGGCATGACGTATTCCGCGCCGCTAAAGGTCACCATCCGCCTGACCATCTATGACAAGGATCCGGAGACGGGGGCGAAGTCGATTCGCGACATCAAAGAGCAGGAAGTTTTCTACGGCGACATTCCGCTGATGACGGAGAACGGCACGTTCATCATCAATGGCACCGAGCGCGTCATCGTCAGCCAGCTGCACCGCTCGCCGGGCGTGTTTTACGAGTCTGCCAACAATCGCAGCTATTTCCTCGGCAAGATTATTCCCTATCGCGGCTCATGGGTGGAGTTCGAGTACGACACGAAGAATATTTTGTACGTGCGCATCGACCGCAAGCGGAAATTCCTAGGCTCGATTTTCCTGCGCGCACTGGGAATGAAATCGAATGAAGACATTCTGCGAACGTTTTACCAGGTCGAGCGTATTTCACTGCGCGACCGCGAGCTTTTCTGGAACGTTTCCGACGGGCTCGTGGACCGCAAGCTGTCGCACGAAATCAAGCATCCGCACTCGGGCGACGTGCTCGTCGCCGCGCACAAGCGGATCACGGAAGCCATCCACAAGGAATTGGTGAAGGCCAAGGTCAACCAGGTGGAAGCGACGCCGGCGGACCTGGAAGGGGCAGTCACGGTCGGCGAGCTGGTCAACCGGCAGACGGGCGAAGTGCTGCTCGAAGCCAATAAGCCGCTCAGTCCAGAAACGTGGGCGACGCTGATCGAAGCGGGGATCACGGAAGTGGACGTCGCTTTCCCGGAGCGCGACGACGTGGGCGTGATCGTCAGCCGCACGCTCGAAAAGGACGCGGTTCGCAACTCGCGCGAGGCGCTGATCGAGATTTACCGCAAGCTGCGTCCCGGCGACCCGCCGACGCTCGAAACGGCCACGGCTCTTTTCAACGGCATGTTCTTCGACGCGCGCAAATACGATTTCAGCCGCGTGGGCCGGCTGAAATTCAATATCAAGATGGGTCTGGAGACGCCGCTCGATAAGCGCACGCTCGATCCCAGCGATTTCGTGGCCGCCATCAAGTACCTGCTCAAGCTGCGCAAGAACATCGGCTCGGTGGACGACATCGATCACCTGGGCAATCGCCGTGTTCGTGCGGTGGGCGAGTTGCTCGAAAACCAGTTCCGCATCGGCCTGGTGCGCATGGAGCGCGCGATCAAGGAAAAGATGTCCGTCTACCAGGAAATGTCGACGGCGATGCCGCACGACCTGGTGAACGCGAAGCCCGTGATGGCCGCGATTCGCGAGTTTTTCGGCAGTTCGCAATTGAGCCAGTTCATGGATCAGACGAATCCGCTGAGCGAAATCACGCACAAGCGGCGCCTTTCGGCCCTGGGACCGGGCGGATTGTCGCGCGAGCGCGCGGGATTCGAAGTCCGCGACGTCCATCCGACCCACTATGGCCGCATTTGTCCGATTGAGACGCCGGAAGGGCCGAACATCGGATTGATCAGCTCGCTTTCGTGCTATGCGCGCATCAACGAGTTTGGCTTCATCGAATCGCCGTACCGGAAAGTGAAAAACGGGCGCGTGATCGATTATGTGCAGATCGTCAACGCAGGCGGAAGCGAATTCAAGGCGGGCGAAATCGCCGAACGGGAAAAAGTCGATTCCGCCAACGAAGAGCTTACTCGCGGCAAAGTCACGGCAGAGGCCTATTGCTTCTATCTTTCCGCGTGGGAAGAAGACCGCTACGTGGTCGCGCAGGCGAACGCGTCACTCGACGATCGCGGGAAAATCACGACGGAGCTGGTAAATTGCCGCCAAGCGGGCAACTTTGTGCTGAAGTCGCGCGAGGAAGTGGATTACATCGACGTGTCGCCGAAGCAACTCGTCTCCGTTGCGGCGAGTTTGATTCCGTTCCTCGAAAACGACGACGCGAACCGCGCGCTGATGGGCTCGAACATGCAGCGCCAGGCTGTGCCGCTCATCAAGGGAGAGGCACCGCTCGTCGGAACAGGAATGGAACGCGTCACGGCGCACGATTCCGGCGCCGTGGTCAGTTGCAAGCGCGACGGCATTGTCGATCAGGTCGATTCCGAACGCATTATCGTGCGCGTCGAATCCGATCAGTCCGGCGTGCTCAGCCGCGAGGTCGGCTCCGACATTTATTTGCTCACCAAATTCAAGCGCTCGAATCAGAACACTTGCATCAGCCAAAAACCTTTGGTGCGCGCGGGCGACCGCGTTCGCCAGGGACAGGTGCTTGCCGACGGTCCTTGCACCGATCGTGGCGAACTGGCGCTGGGGCGCAACGTGCTGGTCGCATTCATGGCGTGGCGCGGATACAACTTTGAAGACGCCATCCTGGTCAGCGAGAAGCTGGTGCAGGACGACTACTACACCTCGATTCACATCGAGGAATACGAAATCGAGGCGCGCGACACGAAGCTGGGCCCCGAGGAAATCACCCGGGATATCCCCAACATCAACGAGAGCTTCCTGCGCAACCTGGACGAAAGCGGCGTGATCCGCATCGGCGCTACCGTCAAGCCGGGCGACATTCTCGTTGGCAAGGTAACGCCCAAGGGCGAAACCACGCTGACGCCGGAAGAAAAGCTGTTGCGCGCGATCTTCGGCGAAAAGGCCGGAGACGTTCGCGACGCTTCGCTCTATTGCCCGCCGGGCATCGAGGGAACCATCGTCGACGTGAAGATTTTCTGCCGCAAGGGAGCGGAGAAGGACGAACGCCACAAAGCGATCGAGGCGGCGCAAATCTTCAAGCTTGAAAAGAACCTCGCCGACGAAATCCGCATTCTCACCGACGAGCGCCTGAAGCGCCTGAGCACGTTGCTCGGCGGCCAGACTCTCGTCGCCGACCTGCACGATGAACGGACCAACAAGCGCTTGCTGACCAAGGGCACGGATCTGACGCGCGACATTCTGGAAAAAATCTCGACGCGCAATTTGAAGCGCCTGCGCTTGTCGGACAAAGACCCGCTGCTCATCGAGAAGATCGATGAAATCGAGGAGATGACTTCGCGGCAAATTGATGTGCTCCGTAAAATCACCGAGGAGCGCAAAGAGAAGCTGAAGAAGGGCGATGAGCTTCCGCCGGGCGTCATTAAGCTCGTCAAAGCCTACATCGCGATGAAGCGCAAGCTGTCGGTCGGCGACAAAATGGCTGGCCGCCACGGCAACAAGGGCGTCATTGCGCGCATCGTTCCCGCGGAAGATATGCCCTATCTGCCCGACGGCACGCCGGTGGAAATTGTTCTGAATCCGCTTGGCGTTCCTTCGCGTATGAACGTCGGCCAGATTCTCGAAACACATTTGGGCTGGGCCGCCAAGGAACTCGGCGGACAAATTTCGAAGCTGCTCGACGAAGGCTCGCGCGCCGAAGTGGTGCGCAAATGGTTCAAGGACGCCTTCGGCCAGACCTCCGTGTGGGACTCGATCAAGGACCTCGACGACGAGGAAATTCTCGCGCTCGGGAACAATTACAAAGATGGCATTCCGATGGCGACGCCGGTATTCGATGGCGCGCGCGAGAAAGATATTCGCCACCTCCTGCGGGCGTCGAATTTGCCGGAGACGGGCAAGATCACGCTGTACGACGGCATGACGGGCGACGCATTCACGCAGCAGATCACGGTCGGCTACATCTACATGCTCAAGCTCTCGCACTTGGTGGACGACAAGATTCACGCGCGCTCCATCGGGCCATACTCGTTGATCACGCAGCAGCCGCTGGGCGGCAAGGCGCAGTTCGGCGGCCAGCGTTTCGGAGAAATGGAAGTGTGGGCGCTCGAAGCGTATGGCGCGGCGCACATTCTGCAGGAATTGCTGACGGCGAAGTCCGACGACGTTTACGGCCGCGCCAAAATTTACGAGGCCATTGTGAAGGGCGAGCCTGGAATCGAACCGGGCGTGCCTGAATCGTTCAACGTGCTCGTCCGCGAGCTGCAGTCGCTCTGCTTGGACGTGGAATTAATGAAGCGGCAAAAGCCCCAGATCGAACCGGCCGCCGCCGATTAACCGCTCCTGGTTTTTTTTGGGAGCCTTGCAACGAATTTTTGTCCCGGTTCCGCCGGGACGGGAGGTTCGCCCTTGTATCGTTCTAGCCCGTATGATCGCGCCAGCCAGATTGCCGATTTCGATTCCATCCGCATCAGCCTGGCGAGTCCGGAAAAAATCCGGTCGTGGTCCCATGGCGAGGTAACCAAGCCGGAGACCATCAATTACCGCACGTTCAAGCCGGAACGTGACGGCTTGTTCTGCGCGAAAATTTTCGGCCCGGTGACGGACTGGGAATGCTTGTGCGGCAAGTATAAGCGCATGAAGCATCGCGGAGTCATCTGCGACAAGTGCGGCGTCGAGGTCACGCTCAGCAAAGTGCGGCGCGAGCGCCTTGGCCACATCGAGCTCGCTTCACCCTGCTCGCACGTGTGGTTTTTCAAGGGGTTGCCGAGCCGCATCGGCTACCTGCTCGACATTTCGATGCGCGATCTCGAACGAGTCCTTTATTTCGAGGCGTTCGTCGTCGTCGATCCGGGAGAGGTTCCGGGCATCAGGGAAAAAGAGCTGCTGCTCGACGATAAATATCGCGAGCTGCAGAAGGAATTCGCCGGCAAGTACCGTGCCATCATGGGCGCCGAGGCGATCAAGGAACTGCTGCGCCGCGTGGACATTGAAAAACTTTCCGAAGAGCTGCGCGAAAAAATGAAGACCGACCCGAGCTTGCAGAAGCGAATCAAATTCGCCAAGCGGCTGAAAGTGGTCGAGTCTTTCCGCAAGAGCGGCAACCGTCCGGAGTGGATGATTCTCGACGTGATTCCAGTGCTGCCGCCGGAGTTGCGCCCGCTTGTGCCTCTCGACGGCGGGCGTTTCGCCACATCCGATTTGAATGATTTGTACCGCCGCGTGATCAACCGCAACAACCGGCTGAAGAAGCTGATGGAACTTCACGCGCCGGACGTGATCGTTCGCAACGAAAAGCGCATGCTGCAGGAAGCAGTCGACGCGCTCTTCGACAACGGCCGCCGTGGCCGCGTGCTGCGCGGAACGAACAATCGCCCGCTCAAATCGCTTTCGGACACGCTCAAGGGCAAGCAGGGCCGCTTCCGCCAGAACTTGCTCGGCAAGCGCGTGGATTATTCGGGCCGGTCGGTCATCGTGGTCGGGCCGGAACTCAAGCTGCATCAGTGCGGACTGCCGAAGAAAATGGCGCTCGAACTCTTCAAACCTTTCATCTATCACCGCCTGGAAGCCGCGGGCCACTGCACCACGATCAAGCAGGCCAAGGAACTGGTCGAGGCGCAGGATGCAATCGTCTGGGACATTCTGGAAGAGGTGATTCACCAGCACCCGGTGTTGCTCAACCGCGCCCCCACGCTGCACCGTCTGGGCATTCAGGCATTCGAGCCGGTGCTCGTCGAAGGCAAAGCCATCCGCATCCATCCGCTGGTCTGCACCGCGTTCAACGCGGACTTCGACGGCGACCAGATGGCCGTGCACATTCCGCTTTCGCCCGAGGCGCAGGTGGAAGCGTCCGTGCTCATGCTCAGTTCGCACAACATTCTTTCGCCCGCTAATGGCGGACCGCTGGCCGTGCCGACGCAGGACATGGTCCTCGGAATTTATTACCTGACAAAGTCAAAACCCGGCGCGAAGGGCGAAGGCCGCGTGTTCGGCACGACCGAGGAAGTCATCCTGGCGCTTGAAGCGGGCGAAGTTGAGCTGCTCACACCGATTCGGTTGCGCTACAGCGGCGAAGTGATCGACATGACCACGGCCTACGATGATCAGGATGTAACGCACACGGAATTGGTCACGCTCAACAAGCAATTCATGCAGACCACTGTGGGGCGCGCCATTTTCAACGACGAACTGCCGGCCGAGATGCCATTCGTCAACGGGTTGCTCAAGAAAAAGGGCACGCAGCAACTTTGCCAGTATTGCTACTTGCGCTTCGGCCTAGAGAAAACCGTGCAAATGCTCGACAAGCTAAAGGAACTGGGCTTCTTCTACGCCACCAAGGCCGGCCTTTCCATCGGCATCAGCGACATGGTCATCCCGGGCGACAAGGCGAAGCTCGTGGAAACGGCGGAGCACGAAGTCGTGAAGGTGCAGCAGCAATACCTCGACGGTGCCATCACCAACGGCGAGCGCTATAACAAGGTGATCGCCATCTGGAGCGACGTGACGGAAAAAGTCGCGGACGAGATGTTCAAAGCGCTCGAGGCTCAGGACAAAGAGGGCACGATGAATCCGGTCTACGTGATGGCCGATTCCGGCGCGCGTGGATCGAAGCAGCAGATCCGGCAGCTTTCCGGCATGCGCGGACTGATGGCCAAGCCTTCGGGCGAAGTCATCGAGACGCCCATCACGTCGAATTTCCGCGAAGGCTTGACCGTGCTGCAGTATTTCATCTCGACGCACGGCGCCCGCAAAGGCTTGGCCGACACGGCCCTCAAGACCGCCGATTCGGGTTACCTGACTCGCCGGCTGGTCGATGTGGCGCAGGACGTGATCATCAACGAATTCGACTGCGGCACGGCGGACGGGATTTTCGTCGAACCCATCCTCGAAGCGGGCGTCGAAGTCGAGCCGCTGCGCGACCGTGTGATCGGCCGCGTGTCGCTCGAAAAGATCAAGGACTACGAAGGCAACGTCATCGTCGAGATCAACCAGGAAATTACCGAAGAGCTCGCAAACGCCATCCAGGCCGCGGGCATTGAACGCGTGAAGATTCGCTCCGTGCTCACGTGCGAATCCCGCCGCGGCGTGTGCGGGCGCTGCTACGGCCGCAACCTGGCCACCGGGCGCTTTGTCGAGATGGGCGAAGCCGTGGGCGTCATCGCCGCGCAATCCATCGGCGAACCGGGCACGCAGCTCACCATGCGGACGTTTCACATCGGCGGCACGGCCACGCGCGTCACGGAACAGTCCAAGGTGGAAGCCAAGAACAATGGCTTCGTGAAGTTCATCGACCTCAAGGTAGTCGAGGGCCGCGGCAAGATTCTGATTTCGATGAACCGCTCGGGCCTGATCGCCGTGGTCGACGAAAAAGGCCGCGAGAAGGAGCGCTACCACGTCGTTTACGGTGCCCGCCTCAAGGTCGAAGACGGCCAACCCATCACGCTCGGCCAGATCATGGTCGAATGGGATCCATACACGTTCTCGATTCTTACCGAGACGGGCGGCACGATACAGTTCAAGGACCTGCAGCCCGGCATAACCATCGAGGAGCAGGTGGACGAAGTCACGGGGCTTTCGCAGCTCGTGGTCACGCTGCCTCCGGGCGACGAAAAGCACCAGCCGATGATCCTGGTCCGCGACCCGCAGGGCCGCGTCCGCAAAAAGTACCTGATGCCATCGCGCGCCCACTTGATGGTCGCCGATGGCGACGAAGTGCAGCCGGGCGACGTGCTCGCGAAGATTCCGCGCGAGACCACGAAGACGAAAGACATCACGGGCGGTCTGCCGCGCGTTGTCGAGCTGTTCGAGACGCGCAAGCCGAAGGACCCCGCCGTCATCAGCGAAATCGATGGCGTGGTCAAGTACGGCGAGATCGTCAAGGGCATGCGCCGGATTTACGTCGAAAGCGAAGACGGCGGCAAGGCTGCCAAAACGATCAAGGAATATTCCATTCCGCGCGGCGTGCACATCAACGTGCAGGAAGGCGAACACGTGCGCGCGGGCGAGCCATTGATCGACGGCCCGCTCAACCCGCACGATTTGCTCGCGGTGTTGGGCGAGAAATTCACCCAGGCTTACTTGGTCAACTCCGTGCAGGAGGTCTACCGCCTGCAGGGCGTGAACATCAATGACAAGCACATCGAAACCATCGTCCGGCAGATGATGCGCTGGGTGAAGGTGGAAGACGTGGGCGACACGACGTTCCTTCTCGAGGAGCAAGTGGACAAGTTCCGCTTCCGCGAGGAGAACGACCACGTGATTCACGACGGCAATCGTCCCGCGACGGGACGCCCGCTGCTCCTCGGAATCACCAAGGCGTCGCTCTCGACCGATTCATTTATCTCGGCGGCCAGTTTCCAGGAGACCACCCGCGTGCTCACCGAAGCGGCGATTTCCGGAAAGGTGGATTATTTGCGCGGCCTGAAGGAAAACGTAATTATGGGCCGCTTGATTCCCGCCGGCACGGGCCTCGACCGCTATCGCAGCGTCCAGCTTCTCACCGAAGTGCCCAGGGAGGAGCCAGAGGCGGAAGAGCCGCAGCTTACTGCGGAGGAAGCGGCGGCGCTGGACTTCCTGCGGAAAGATACGGACACGATTGTCGAGGGCTAGGCGGAATTTCCGCAGCTCCCGCCCGCCCGCCGCAGGCAGGTTCCGTTTGCGGTTGCGGAGAACCCCCCGGCACTCTCTGCGGGACTGACGTGAAGGTTTTCGCTTCTCATAAGTCTAATTAACGAGGCGGCGTGCCATGCAAAGCACGCCGCCATATTTTTTGTGAGCACCAAATTTGCATCTGCTTCCTTACTTATAATTCTCCTCTCCCCTGGCCGGGCGCTTTTGAATCATTGAGCCTCTGGAAACTCGATCTTCTTTACAATTTGTCGCGGGAATCTCGCTGCCCCTACAATCGTTTCATGCATTTTGCCGGGTGGCGACAGGGTGTTAGCCATAACTCCTAATTCTCTATGGCAAATGTAAACAATCCTGATGGCGGCGGGCCATCCCAATGGGGCGAGATCGAACGCCGCCTGCGCGAGGAGCAGGAGTTCGTGCGCCGTCTCGTCGCTTGCTTCCCGGACGTTATCGTCGTGCTGGATCAGCACGGCCGCTACACGTTCGTCAGCCCGCGCGTGCAGGAATTTCTGGGCTACACGCCGGAGGAATACGTGGGCGTGAGTCTCGGCGAGCGCCAGCATCCCGAGGACCGCGATCGTGTCCTAAAATTTTTCAATGATCTCGTCGCCGGCAAGACAAGCTTCGGGACAGTAGAATATCGCACGCAACACAAGGACGGCGCTTGGAAAACATTTCGCGCCAATGCCAGCCCGCTCACCGACGCGGACGGAAAAATCATCGGCATTGTCTCCTCCGCGCGCGACGTCACGGAATCGAAACACATTGAGCAGCAATTGTTGCAGTCGGAGAAGCTGGCGGCGATCGGCGAAATGGTTTCGGGGGTCGCGCACGAGTTGAACAATCCGCTGACGGCAATTCTCGGCATGAGCGATCTTCTCCGCGAACGCATCACCGACGACGCTTCCCGGCGTCAACTTGAGGTCGTGCAGAAGCAGGCGCGCAAAGCCGCCGAGCTTGTCCAGGGCTTGCTGACATTTTCCCGGCCTTCCCGGCCGAAAAGTCAGTGCGTGCGCCTCGCCGAATTGATTCAGCGGGCAGTTGATCTTCAGCAGTTCGTGCTGGCCAGCCGGAACATCACGGTTGAATTCGACGCAACGCCGGAATCGCCGCGGATTGAGGCCGACCCGAATCACCTGATACAAGTGTTTGTGAATCTGCTGACCAATGCCGAACAGGCGATTGCGTCCGTGCGTGATCATGGTCGAATCGTGATTCGCATCGGGAAGTTCGAAGACAAAGCGGAGATTCGCATCGACGACGATGGTCCTGGCATTCCGACCGGGGGCCGCTCGAGGATTTTCGATCCTTTCTTCACAACGCGACGCGCCAGCGGGGGTTCCGGCCTCGGCTTGACCATTTGTCTCGTCATCATCAAGGAGCACGGCGGCACAATTGAAGCGCAACAGTCGCCCGAGGGCGGCGCGCGTTTCCGCATTCTTTTACCGCTCCTGCAATCGGCGGAGCCATCGCCCGAGCCCCCTCGATCCATTTCGCAGCGTGATGGAATCAAGGGCTGCTCTATCCTGGTGGTGGAAGACGAGGAGGGAATTCGTGATCTGGTCGAGGAAGGCCTGAAGGCGCGGGGCGCCGCCGTGGAAGCCGTCCGCGGGGGTGAAGAGGCCTGGGCGCGTCTGTCCGTGCGTTCTTACGACGTGGTCGTGTGTGATTTCAACCTCGGTGGACTCAGCGGGCTTGAGTTATTCGATCGCGTGCGCGGGCAGGCGCGCGCGAATCATGCCAAATTCCTTTTCATCACGGGAGAGCTTCTCGATCCAGCGCAAATCGCCGCGCTCGAGGAGAAAGGTTCGGGCGCGCTTCAGAAGCCATTCCAGCTCTCGGAATTGATGGCGACGATCGAAAGATTAATCGCGCCAGCGGCGCCCCATTCGGCATAGCTGGTATATCTCACAAATTATTTTGGATTTTTTGCGGCTGTGCGGCGCGCGGGGTCCACGCCGAAATCCCAGACAAGCAGATCCATTCCTTCCTTGGCGGAAACCTCCGCCAGCGCGTATTCTCCCGGTTTTAGCGGCTGGCCCAGCGTAAAGCGATAAACGCCTTTCGCCACCTCCCACGCTTGCAGCGATATCGTCTTTCGTTTTTCGCTTTTTTGCGTGAACAGGCTGTCAACATTTTCGATGTGCCTTTTGTCGCCGTGTACGTGCGCCTCGATCAACTCCACCTCTGGCTGGCCGGGATCGGCCGTCCGCAAATAAAATTCCGGCGAAGGGTTCGTGATTCGAAAGGATGCGTGTGCGCCCGCAAGCTCAACATCCTGCCGCGACGGCACAATCGGCACCGGCACAAGCACCTGCTCCACCAGCCGCTTCTTGCTCAATTTGCCGGTTGCCGCGGATTGGTGCAGCGGAAAAATCGCGCGCCCGTCCAAAATGAATATTCCCTCGCCGGGGGGCAGAAAAACTCCGGGGACAACTTCCAGGCTCGCGTCCACGTCGAGCGGCGCGACCATCGCCGCCGCATCCTGGGCTTTCACTTTTTCATCAAGGGCTTCTTCTTGCTTGGCGGCGGCCGTCTGCGCGTTTTTCGTGGCCGCCCAGTCGACCATCGCGGCGGGAACTTCTTCCCATTCCTCGCGCTCCACGCTGAAATAGCGCACGCGATCGCCCTGTATTTGATAGCTGCTGACGACCTGCGAAGTTCCATCTTTCATCACCAGCTTTTCTCCTCGGGGTAAAGTGGAACCCACTGGTTCTTGCGGGCTGGGATGATTCGACGCCTGCTGGTGAGCGCGGAGGTTCGGCAACGGCGCTAGGGGGGCAAGCGAGCACACAACGGCGGCGGAAATAACACATCCGATTTTATGCATGATTGGCATAGCCGCCCGAGGACGAATTCCTATTCTGTTCTTTTCTTATCCCCGTTCCTTTAGGATTCTAGCGCGCAACGTCGCGTTTTCCGGGACAAATCGAGTCTAACGCTGTGCGCATCGCCGGGCAATGTGCCAACGAAGAACGAACAATGGAGGAGGCGGGATGTCAGCATGAGAAATGTAAGGTGCTTGGTTGGGATCGTGCGGACACAAAAATGGCGAGTGGATTGCCGGGAAGGTCCGAACGACGCGCCCTAATGCTCGCAGCGCGGACAGAGGACGTTCACAATCATCAGGTCCGAGTCCGAAAACAGCCACTTCTCGGCCTCGGCGCTCGCGGCCTCGGCTGCCCGAATCAGCGAACCGAGCTGCTTGCTTTGAGCCCAACTGCGGAGGTGATCCAAGCAGATTCCCGTCAGGCGGGAGACTTCGTCTTCCGTGAACAGCTTCTGGCCCGATCGAATGGTGACCACGTTTTCTTTCCTTCTCGATAACCCAAACTGGTTACCGGCCCATCCCGGTAATTCGTGAGCACGAATCATTCCAAATTAGATTCTCGAAATGGGAATTTGGACGCATAGCGTAAACGCCTTTTAAAACTGCTAGTTACTAAATTTGGAAACTCAGTGCGCACCGAGGGAACGCGCTGCTGTGGGAACATGTTTCCCCATCCTTTGGATTTTTCTACAGTTTACTGGAGGGACGCCTGTGTCGAGTCCAAATGCCCATTAGCTCAAACCAAGAATCCACCGGCCTTCTCGAACGCGTGGGCCAGTTGCAGCACACGCGATTCCGCGAAGCGCGGGCCGAAAATTTGTAGCCCGACAGGCAGTCGATTCGAGGTCGTGCCGCAAGGAACGGAAATCCCCGGAATGCCCGCCAGTGACCCAGTAACAGTATATATATCAGCAAGGTACATGGAAAGCGGGTCAGTTGTCCGTTCGCCCAGAAGGAACGGAGTCGATGGCGACGTAGGCGTTACGATCGCGTCGACTTTCTCGAATGCGAGCACGAAATCCCGTGCAATCAGCGTGCGGACCTTCTGCGCGCGCAGGTAATACGCATCGTAATATCCCGACGAGAGCGCGTACGTCCCCAGCATGATCCGCCGCTTCACCTCCGGGCCGAATCCTTTGCCGCGCGTTTTTTTGTACATTTCCCGAAGCGAATCGCCATGCACGCGCAGCCCGTAGCGCACGCCGTCAAAGCGCGCCAGGTTCGAACTGGCCTCTGCCGTCGCGACAATATAGTAAGTGGCGATGGCATATTCCGTGTGCGGCATCCGCAATTCGACGGGCTGGCAGCCGATTCGCTTCATCAGATCGATTCCCGCTTCGACCTTCGCGCGCACTTCGGGATCCATGCCTTCGCCGAAATATTCCGCGGGAATGCCGATCCGCATCCCGCGAATCGGTTTTTCCATTTCCTCGAAATAATCGGATTGCGGCACATTCGCGGACGTGGAGTCATTCGCGTCGTGGCCCTCGATCACCGCAAGCACCGCGGACGCATCGCACACAGTTGTCGTCAGCGGCCCGATGCGGTCGAGCGATGACGCAAACGCGATCAATCCGTACCGCGACACGCGCCCGTATGTAGGCATCATTGCGGGAATTCCGCAGAACGCGCCCGGCTGGCGAATCGAGCCGCCCGTGTCCGTCCCCAGCGCCGCTACGGTCAATCCTGCCGCGACCGCCGCAGCCGAGCCGCCGCTCGAGCCGCCGGGCACGCGGTCAATCGCCACGGGATTCCGCACGGGACCGTACGCCGAGTTTTCGTTTGAGCTGCCCATCGCGAATTCGTCGCAATTCGTTTTGCCCAAAATCACGGCGCCCGCCGATTCGAGCCGCTCGACTGCAGTTGCATCGTACGGCGGAACGTAAGTTCCCAGGATGCGCGATCCGCAAGTTGTGCGAATGCCGCGCGTGCTGATCACATCCTTGATTGCTACAGGAACGCCGGCGAGCGCCGGAAGCGTCTCGCCCCGCGCGCGCATCGCGTCGATCCGATCCGCTTGCGCGTAAGCGCGTTCCGGCGAGAGCGCCAGAAACGCGTTCAATTCGGGATTTTTCTTTTCAATGCGCGAATAGAATTCAGCCGTCAGTTCCCGCGCGGAGATTTTCTTTGTTTCGAGCGCTTGGCGAATCGCGGGAATGGTCCAGCGAATTGCGGCGGTCATCGCTGGATCACCTTAGGCACTCGGAAATACGGCTTTTTCGCTTCAGGAGCTTGTTCGAGGATCGCATCCGCGACGTCCGATTTCCGAACTATATCGTCGCGCAGCGCTCCCACCGAGCTCGCGCCGGAATGCAGCACTTGCGCCATGGGTTCGACCGCGGAGACGTCGAGCTGCTTCAGCTTGTCAATGTAGGTGAGGATGGCATCAAGCTGCCCGCGGAGGTTTTCCACCTCGGATTCGCTCAGCTCCAGGTGCGCCAACTCGGCGACGTGCAGCACATCCTCGCGGCTGATTTTCATGGCTTGTTCGTCGGCGCGGGCCTGCGAATGAAGGGAATGTGGTTGTTATCGACCTCGTAGGCCAGGCGCCGGCCAGCGGGCGCCGCAGGCTCGATCCGGATTTCGTGCACGAGTTTCCCGCCCCACGACCGATTGACGCGCTCGCAAATCTCTTGATTCATCGATTGCGTTTGCAACAGCCACTCGCGCGAATCCGCTTCAATCCGCAGAACGCCCTTCGCCAGGGCACACGGACGAATGTGCGCCGCCATGGCGTCGCCGACGAGCTTTGACCACGCCGCCTTCAGCCAGGTTCTCGCCGCTTCCGGGTCTTTCATCCCGCGCAGCGCCGCGCTCAAAAATTCTCCCGCTCTTTCCATGGAGTCCGCAATTCTAACACACTGGCGCGTTTCGCATTTCCGGCTGCATGTAATCTGTCGCACCACGGAATTATGCGAGTCCGAGCTGATCCGCGATGCCGCGCATTGCCTCGACGCAGAACGCGATGTGTTCTTCCAGCGGAATGCCCAATTCCTCCGCGCCCACGCGCACATCATCGCGATTCACGCCGCGCGCGAACGCCTTGTCTTTCAATTTCTTTTTCACCGAGGCCGCTTCGACCTCCGCGATTTTCTTGCTCGGTTTCACCAGCGCGCAAGCCGTAAGAAATCCGGCAAGCTCGTCGCAAGCAAACAGCGTGCGGTCGAGCCGCGATTCGCGCTTCACTCCCGTGTAATCGGCGTGCGCGAGAATCGCGTGGATCATTTCTTCCGGGTAGCCATGCTCGCGAAGAATCCTGCACCCTTCGGCAGGATGTTCCTTGTCGGCGTGGTGTTCGGCATTGGGCCAGCGCTCGTAATCGAAGTCGTGCAGCAGTGCCGCCTGTCCCCACAACTCTTCCTCTGCGCTCTGTTTGCGCGCGTAGGCGCGCACGCAAGCTTCAACAGCCAGCGCGTGCTTGCGCAGATTTTCGCTTTGCGTGTATTCGCAAAGCAATTTCCAGGCTTCTTCACGGCTCGGCAAATTCGCCATGGTGGCGCCTCCTTCTTCGGAAAACGGATAAGCGTATCAAAAAACAGCCGCGTTCGGCGACTCGCGTGTCTATGATTCGAGAGGTTAATTTGCACCAGAGCTAGAGATTGATTTGCAGTCGAGCCCGGACTAAAATTGGGCGTGGGCTGAGAATATGCAAAATAGGGCTTGACTCAGGATGAGCTGGCGGCGAGAATGTCGCTCGCGCCGGTTTCTGCCTTCCCCTTTGTGAACCGTTCCTCCCCTCCGCACTGTCGGAAAAGTCTGCGAGGAGACCGTTGGGTGAAAAGAAAGTAGAGGAAGTCGGCCCGGACATGGACCGGGAAGTAGTCCGGTGCAATGTTTGCGGGCTGGTGCAGTACCGTACGCGTACGGATAATTGCCGGCGTTGTGTGCGCCTGTTGCCGTCGAAGGTGACGTTTGTCATTCCTACGCCGTCGGCACAGGACTTGCCTGGTGATGACCGGCAGTTGCTCGAAGACTGGCCAAACCGCGAAACAGTCGAGAACATCGGACAACGGATTCGCCAGTTGCGCGAGTCTCGCGGCATGACGCAGAGCCAGCTTCAGGCACGTTCGCGCGTGTCGCGTTCGTATCTTTCGCGTATCGAGAGCGGGCAGATGACGCCCAGCCTCGGAACGCTCGAGAAGATCGCTGAAGCGCTCGGCGTCGGGTTGAATCGCTTCTTCGTGCCGGAATCTACCGGACAAACGCTACTCGAGGATCCATTTATTCAGGGCTTGCGTCCATTTCTGCGCCAGCTCGACTGGACGCAGTGGCAATCCATCCTCAAGCGCTTGCAGGCAATCAGCGACCACGTCAGCAACACTCCCATGATGCGGCCGCCAGTGCAGCCCATGCCGCAGCAGATGCAGCAATCGAAGCTTTCGCAGCTATCGTCGCGACGCCACGGCTCGCCAATGGCTGCGGCGCATCGCTAGGAGGTTCAGACAAATTTAGTTTCGAGGGGCGCCGGACGGAATGCCCGGCGCTCCAGGCATTCCATTTCCGTTTCCCGAGAAAACTCCTAGTTTAAATTTGGGTGGACTGAGCGGCCTGTTTCGGGCCACGTTGCTTTTAATGTGCGGGCCCGAAATGGAGAGGCACGAGCATTGTGACGATCCACACCACGAAGACCGCAAAAAGTACAATGCCCAGGATAATCAGCCGCTTGCTGGGCCGGTCGCCGCCTGGTTGAACTGGCTGGAAATGGGGTCGGGGAGGTCCGGACATCGTGATGCCTCCTTGCGCTACTGAATTCAAGCGAGCATGGCCCGAGTTGATCGTTCCGAGTGTATCGCGAGGATCTCAAATAAAACGAACTTTTGCGTCTGGCCGCTTATTCAAATGCACGCTGTCAATGAAGCGCACCTGGCGGTCGTCATGGGTGAGGACGAGCGAGTGTGTGCGGACGCCTTCACCGAAGAACCGCACGCCGCGCAGCAGGTTTCCCTCGGTTACTCCCGTGCAGGCGAAGATAATTTTCTTGCCGGGAGCAAGCTCATCCGTTTTGTAAATTCTCTTCGCGTCCGTCACGCCCATCTTGGCCAGTCGCTCATGCTGCTCGGGAGTTGACACCACGAGCCGCGCGGTGATTTCTCCGTTCAGGCATTTCAGCGCCGCGGCCGTCAGCACACCTTCCGGGGCGCCGCCGGTGCCCATCACGGCGTGGACGCCCGAGCCTAAAACCGCCGACGCGATTCCAGCGGAAAGGTCTCCGTCGCTGATCAGCCGGATGCGTGCTCCCGCAGTTCGAATTTCGGCGATTAATTTCTCGTGCCGGGGACGGTCGAGGACGATCACAACCAGATCTTCCACCAAGCGGTCGAGTCGCCGGGCGATCGCTTTCAGATTATCTTTCACTGGTGCATCCAGCTCGACTGCGCCTCGGCACGTGGGGCCCACAACGATTTTTTCCATGTAAAGATCCGGGGCGTGAAGCAATCCCCCCGCTTCGCTCGCCGCCAGCACCGTAATGGCATTTGGCTCGCCCGTGGCACACAAATTGGTTCCTTCGAGCGGATCGACCGCGATGTCCACTTTCGGATAATTATCCTTGTGCTTCACCGCCATGCCGACCTTCTCGCCGATGTAGAGCATGGGGGCCTTGTCGCGTTCGCCTTCGCCGATGACGATGGTGCCGTCCATGCCCACCGTGTCCATTTCGCGGCGCATGGCTTGAACGGCCATGTCGTCGGCTTTATGCCCATTGCCCAAGCCCATCGTGTGCGCCGAAGCGATGGCTGCCTGTTCGACAACGCGCAGGAATTCGAGGCCGAGTTTATCTTCCATTGTGGCTCCCGTATGATTCGTGAAAATGGCTCATCGAACCGGCTGGATCGTTGCATTCACCAAAAACGGGTCGTGAAACTCCGTCCGCTCGCCCGCTTTTTTCCCTTTCACGGGCAGCAGTCGGGCCGCGAGCGGCTTGTGCCATTTGTAAGCAAGGCTCGCAACATCTTCGAGGATTGGCGCAATTTGCGCTTCGCTCGTATCGCCCGGCATGGGGATAACGTCGAGGCCGGTTCCGCAGACGGCGGAATCAAGCAGCAGGGAATTGAGCGACAGCCGGCCTTCGCTCCACCGGCGCGCGATAACGGAATCCTCGAGAACGGGCAGCATCAAGCCCGAATATCCCGTGCGCGTAACGCGAATGCTTTTCAGCGCGCGAGTGATAATCGCGACGGCGGCCAGCGTGCCATTCGAGCCGAGCGGCTGATGAGTGAAATTCTCGATGGCGCCGCCGATGGAAATTTCCTTGAGCGGCGCGGGCGACAGGTCGATTCCTGCGTACTTCCATCCGCTTTCTTGCGCGGCGCGCCTGCCAATGGACTCAATTTCGCGGGCCCACTTGCCGAGTGAATCCTCGATGGCTTTTTGCGCTTGCCGCGGGTCGCGCGTGGACGCCAGCGCCGCCGCGACCACGTTTGCGGATTGCAGCCCGACAGCGAATGTATGGTTGCCGTTCATTTGATAGGAAGCGGGATAAAAAGGCGTGTTCGGCGGGACCATGGCGATGGCGGCGAAGCGGAAATTGCCCAGACTGTTGGGACTGTTGTCCGCAAGATAGTGAATCACGCTCGCGGCCGCGGGGATGGCATCCCAATGAATGCCGTCGTCCGCGGCAATCACCACGCTGCCTTCGAGTATTTTTGTCGAGGCAATGACGCGCGCGAGCAGCCGGGCCTCGCGCGGGCTATCGCCGGCACGCAGCATCGCGGGCCCGATGGACGCGTCGAAGCCATCTTTCGCCGCCAGCGCGTCATACTTCTGAAGAAAAGCGAGCGCTTGTTCATCGGAAAGATTCCGCGTGTATTCGGGGAAGGGCTGCGTGGTGATGCGCAACGTTTGCACTTCGAAGCCCGCTTTCTCGTACGCGGCTTTGATCTTTTTTAGGCTGGCCAAGGTTTCGGCAATTTGCGTTTGATAATGCGCCGGGTCGAGCGCGATAAATGCGGTGACGGTACGGACCTTAGGACGATTAACCGCGGTCGAGGCGGCGCGAGCCGGCCGCCAAACCGCCAGCGCAAGAACTGCGAAAAATACAAACAGCCAAGCGTTTCGACGAGCCACGTTGCGCCGATGCCCGGAAATATTTCTCATTCGAACGCCGCGATTCCGGTGATGCGCTCACCGATGATTAATTTGTGGACGTCGTGCGTGCCCTCGTACGTGGAGACGGATTCGAGGTTCATCATGTGGCGCATGATGCAGTAATCGTCGACAATGCCGTTGGCGCCGAGAATTCCGCGCGCCATGCGGGCCGTCTCGAGCGCCATCCAGACGTTGTTCATCTTCATCATGGAAATATGCGAGGGGTGCACGCGGTCTTTGTCTTTCAACCGTCCGACTTGCAGAGCGAGAAATTGCGCTTTGGTGATTTCAGTAATCATCCAGGTCAGTTTTTCCTGCACCAGTTGGTGCGAAGCAATGGGTTTGTTCCCGAATTGCTTGCGTTCCTTCGCGTAACGCAGTGCCGTGTCGTAGCAGGCCATCGCCGCGCCAATCGCGCCCCAACCGATTCCGTAGCGCGCCTGATTCAGACAGGAGAGCGGCCCGCGCAACCCTTCGACGCTGGGCAGCACGTTTTCCGCCGGTATTTTGCAGTCGCTCATGGCGAGTCCGGAAGTGACCGATGCGCGCAGAGACCATTTGCCGTGCACGTCCCACGCTTTGAATCCCGGCGTGCCTTTCTCCACCAGGAAGCCGCGAATTTTTTCGTCTTCGCATTTCGCCCAAATGACGGCGACGTCCGCGAGCGAGCCATTGGTGATCCACATTTTCTCGCCGTTCAAAATGTAGTTGCCGCCTTGGCGTGCCGCGCGCGTCAGCATGCCGCCGGGGTTCGAGCCGAATTGCGGCTCGGTCAATCCGAAACAGCCGATGGCTTTGCCCGAAGCCAATGGCGGGAGCCATTTTTCTTTTTGCGCGCCGGAGCCAAAGGCATAAATCGGATACATCACCAGCGCCGATTGCACGGACGCGAAACTGCGCAGGCCTGAATCGCCGCGCTCAAGCTCCTGCATCACCAGGCCGTATTCCACGTTCGACATTCCCGCGCAGCCGTAGCCTTTCAGGTTCGCGCCGAAAAATCCGAGCTCCGCGATCTGCGGCAGCAACTGCATGGGGAATTTCGCGTCGCGATTGTACTGCTCAATGATAGGCAGCAATTGCTCGTCGACAAATTTGCGCGCCGTCTGGCGCGCCAGCCTTTCTTCGTCGGTCAGCAGGGAATCGAATTCGAGGTAATCGACTCCCGAGAACGCAGGCATGCGAACTCTCCTTTGCGATGCGAACGGGTATACAACAGGCGAACAAGAATAGCATCCCTCGGGCGCGCGCGAAATGCCAGCGGGAGCGCAAGACGATGGCCGCGTCTCGTTTTATCAGGTGAGACCCGCCTCTCACATTCCGTCATCCCAGGATAACGTTTTTGTGCTGCCCTTGGCGTGACAAAATCAGGGCTCCGCACGGTACCCTTTTCGATTGAGCATCAGCGGTCGCTTCCTCGCGCGAGACAGACGCGCTGGATGTAGACTGGTGCGGCTTGATGCGAGAAATACAGTTGAATTCGCCAGCGAACGAATACACACAGCGCCGCGAAGCGCGGCTGAAGGTCCGCGCCGGGCGGGAGCGTATCCATCTGCGTATCGGAAACCTCAAGCTATTGGTCATTGCGGCTGGTCTTGTCCTCGCGTGGTTCTCGCTGATCAAGAATTCCGTCTCGGATTACTGGTTGATTGTTCCCGTCGCCGTTTACGCGGCCCTTGCTGTGTGGCATGAGCTTGTGATTCGCGCGCGCACGCGCGCGGAGCGGGCGTCCGAGTTTTACGAGCGCGGGCTGGCGCGCATCGAGGATCGCTGGGCCGGAACAGGCGAGACGGGAGAGCGATTCCGCGATGCGAAACACGTGTACGCGGACGATCTGGACTTGTTCGGACGCGGTGGATTATTCGAGTTGCTTTCTTCCGCGCGCACGCCGATGGGAGAAGATTCGCTGGCGGAGTGGCTCCTCGCGCCGTCGCCCGTCGCGGCGATTCGCGAACGGCACGAACTGCTCGCGGAGTTGCGCGACAAAATCGATTTGCGCGAGGATGTGGCGCTCAAGGGCGAAGGTCTGCGGGCCGAACTGAATCCCACAGGGCTGGCGGCTTGGGCGGAGAGAGGCGCGGCACTCTCCAATTCATTTGTGCGCGGCGTTGTGGCAGCTCTCGCGATTCTGTGTGTCGCGGCGATTGTCGTTTGGGCGGTCACGAGTGACGTTGTCCCGTTACTGATTACGCTTCTCATCAACCTGGGCGCGTATGCATGGCTCAAAAAGCGGGCGGACGCGAGGCTCGCCGGCTTCGACTGCAACGAAGACGGTTTGATGCTTTTCGCGGCCATTCTGAAGCGAATGGAAGGAGAAACTTTTGCTTCGGCGCGACTGCGACATTTGCAAGAGGAACTGAAAAACGGAGATGCGGAACCGGCGTCGCACGCGATTCGCCGATTGGCGCGCATGGTGACGTGGATTGATGCGCGCGAGAGTTATCTGATGAAGCTGCTCGAATTGCCCGTGCTCTATTCGCTGCAAGTAGGCTTTGCCGCGGAGGCGTGGCGCCGCCGATGGGGACGCCGCGTGCGCGCGGGGATCGGCGTGGTAGGAGAAATGGAGGCGCTGCTCTCACTTGCGGCGTATGCGTTTGAGCATCCCGGCGATCCGTTTCCTGAAATCGCCGAAGCGGAAGGCGCGCACACGCATTTTGCAGGGGAAGAACTGGGACATCCGCTGATCGCCGCGGCGCGATGCGTGCGGAATTCGGTGCGCCTGGACGCGAAAACCCGCGTGCTGCTCGTGAGCGGCTCGAATATGTCCGGGAAGAGCACGCTGCTGCGAACCGTAGGGATCAACCTGGTGCTCGCGATGGCGGGCGCGCCTATTCGCGGAAAATCGTTGCGACTCTCGCCGCTGGCGCTGGGGACGCGCATCCGCGGCACGGATTCATTGCAGGAGGGCCGGTCGAACTTCTACACGGAAATTCTCCGCATCCGGCAGGTATTCGCGCTGGCCGAAAAGGAAATGCCGCTGCTATTTCTGTTTGACGAATTGCTCGAGGGAACCAATTCGCACGACCGCCGAATCGGCGCGGAGGCTTTGCTGCGCGCGCTCGCCGGCCACGGCGCGATCGGCATGGTGACCACGCACGATCTGGCGCTGACGGAAGTGGCCGCGACGCTCGACGGCTCGGCGCGCAACGTTCATTTCGAGGACCAGATCGCCGATGGCGAAATAAGTTTCGACTACAAATTAAGAGACGGCGTTGTGCCAAAGAGCAACGCCCTCGAACTGATGCGCTGGATCGGCCTGAAGGTCTAGCGGTTCGTTGCGCGACCCGAATTATTGTCATCCCGCCCTGAGCCTTAGCGAGGGGAGCGGTCATCGCGGCGAGGCATCCGTATTTTCCTATGATTTATGATTCCTGTAAGCCGCGTAGTGGCGGCGCCAAAACCCCTTCGAGGCCCGCAACGCGTTTCATGTCGAAACGTCCGACTTATCGGCGGACATTCCCGAATCGAAAATGTTTTTCTTGCCGTTGGCGAAACCGCTGGCTAGCATAGCGGCCCATGCCGCTGGCAATCGAGCATATACGGAGAATGCGTGGCGGCGCGCAATCGCATCTGATGCGTTGCGAGGACGAGAACTACTACGTCGTCAAGTTCCAAAACAACCCACAAGGCACGCGCATTCTGGCAAACGAATTGCTCGGTACCAGACTAGCGGCGCGGATTGGCCTGCCTGCGGCAGGCGCAACTGTGGTCGAGGTCCGCCCGGAAATGGTGGCGCTGACGGACGATTTGGTGATTCAGCTCGGGCGCGGGCGGACGCCGTGCGCGCCGGGCCTGGAATTCGGCTCGCAATACCCGGGCAATCCGGCCTCGACGGTCGTGTACGATTTTCTGCCGGACGACCAGTTGTGCGAGGTCGAGAATCTTTCCGATTTCGCCGGGATGATGGCATTCGACAAATGGACGTGCAACACCAACGGCCGGCAGGCGATTTTTCTGCGTGACCGCGGCGCGGAGCGTTATCGCGCCATCATGATCGACCAGGGTTTCTGCTTCAACGCGGCCGAATGGAATTTTCCCGACGCGCCGCTGCGGGGAATCTATGCACGCGCGCGCGTCTACGAACGCGTGCGCGGATGGGAGGCGTTTGAGCCGTGGATCGAGCGCATCGAGCAGAGCATCGCCGAGGACGTGCTCGACGAGATCGCGCGGGAGATTCCGCCCGAGTGGTACAATTTCGACCAGGAAGCGCTCTACCGCATGATGGAACAGCTCCTGCGGAGACGCAAATTTGTGCGCGAGCTGATCGAGAGCGCCTGGAAATGCTCGCGGTTGCCCTTTCCCAACTGGAAGTGACCTATGCCTGAGACGAATCGAAGCGCCATGACCTATCGCGTGCTGCGCTACACGCCCAATTTAATCCGCGACGAATGGGTGAATATCGGCGTGGTGCTTGAAGACCCGCAAAGGCAGCGCGCGCGCGCGCGGTTGATCGAAGAAACGTCCGAAATCGCGCGCGTTCGCAAGCTGCACCCCAACGCGGATGAAAATCTTCTGCGCGCGTTGCCGGGCGATTTCGATGTGCAACTGGCCGCCACCGGCGCGGGCGCCGCATGGATCGAAAAAATGGAGCAGACGCTTTCGAACACGCTGCAATTCAGCCCGCGCAAAGCCGTCCTGGCGGAGGATTTCGACGCCGAGCTCGACCGCCTGTATCACGACCACGTCGCGACCCCTGCGCGGCAGGGGCGCGGAGCCGCGCTCCTCGAAAACACGCGCGCATGGATTCGCACGCGCCTGAACGACGTCTTCCGGCGGCGCGGGATTCTCGCAAAGATGGAGAAAAACGTGAAGGTCGAGCAGTTCACGCAGCCGGGGGACCCGCTGCGCATCGATTACGCGTACCGCTACAACGGCACGCGCGGCTATTTGCAGGCGCTTTCACTCGGCCGCGACCCAGCTCAGGCGAAGGTGCTCGCCTACACCGCCGGATGCATTCGCGCGCGGCAAACTCGCCAGGGCGAGCAGGCGAATTCCGAATTCACGGCGGTCACTGAAGTTGCGCCCGAGCGCGAGAACCAGCGCCATCAGTTCATCGTGCGCCTGTTCGACGAGCAGCGCATCACGATTGTCTCGCTGTCCCAGGTGGAAATGTTCGCGGAAACGCTTCGTCCGCGCCTGAAGGCCAGTTAATAGTCGATAGTTTATAGTTGAAAGTAATCGGCAACGATCTGAAACAAGGTTAATAGTTCACAGTGGAGAGTTGAAAGTTAACCGCGAGGCGGCGTTCTTGCTCCGCGCTTTCGACTTTTAACTATTAACTTTCGACTACCAACTGCTCTTATAAAATTCCCTCGCTCCAGCTCTCGAGAATGCTCTTGATCTTGCCCATGAACTGATGCGCGATCGCGCCATCGACCACGCGATGGTCGTAGCTCAGCGTCAGATACACCATCGAGCGGATCGCAATCGCATCGTCAATCACCACCGGCCGCTTCTCGATCGTGCCCAGTCCCAGAATCGCCACGTTCGGCTGGTTGATCACCGGCAAGCCCATCAAGCCGCCAAAGACGCCGGGGTTGGTAATCGAGAAAGTTCCTTCTTGCACTTCCTCCGGCTTGAGCTTTTTCGTGCGCGCGCGCTCGGCCAGATCGTTGATGGCGCGCTGCAAGCCGAGGAAATTTTTCTCCTCGGCGTTCTTCACCACCGGCACGATCAAGCCCCAATCGAGCGCCACGGCGATGCCGATATTGCACTCGCGGTGGAACACGATGTTCGTGCCGTCGACCGACGAATTCACCGTCGGAAACGCGTGCAGCGCCTCGACCGCCGCGCGAATAAAGAACGGCATATACGTCAGCTTCGATCCTGTGGTGCGCTCGAATTCGTCCTTCTTCTGGCTGCGCAACTTCACGATCCCCGTCACGTCCGCTTCATCGATCGAGTAAACGTGCGGCGAAACGCGCTTCGAGGCCACCATGTGCTCGGCAATTCGCTGCCGCATCACGGACATCGGCTCGACCGAATAATTGCCGAAGTACATGCGCTCGCGCGGCACGGCGGAATCAAACGCCGTGCGCGTTTGCCCTCCCGTCCCCGCCGGTGCCGAAGGCATCGAGGGACGAGCCTGCGTGCCGCCGCCTTCGATGGCGGACAAAATATCGCGCTTGCTCACGCGGCCGCCCGCGCCCGTGCCGGGAACCTGCGCCAGGTCAACGCTATTTTCTTTCGCCAGGCGCCGAACCAACGGCGAGCTGCGAATTTTTTCATCATCAGGGCGTTGCGGCTGAGCCGAAGTTCCCGCGCCAGCCGTGGCAGCGGGCGCAGGCCTCGCGCCAGTCTGCGCGGGCGCTGGTGATGCCGCGCCCTTCTCAGAATCCGCCTTCGCTGCTTCAGTCTTGGTCGGAGCCGAAGCCGGCGACGCCTTTTCGTCGCCCTGCTTCGCCTCGGGATTCACTTCAGCCTTTGCTTCCGGCTTTGCCTGCGGCTTTGCTTCGGCCTTCGCCGCAGCCGGAGCCGGAGCTGCGGACGCCGCGCCCGCGCCGTCCGCGTCAATCACGCCGACGACGGTCTGTATCGGCACGGTCTGCCCCTCGGCGACCTTAATTTCCCTGAGCACGCCCGCCGCGGGCGACGGAATCTCCGCGTCCACTTTGTCCGTCGAAATCTCGAACAGCGGCTCGTCGCGCTCCACCTTCTCGCCCGGCTTTTTGAGCCACTTCGTCACCGTGCCTTCGAAAATGCTTTCCCCCATCTGGGGCATAATCACATCGGTTGCCATCTATCCCTCCGAAATCCTTTTTTCGCCTACTTAAATCCGCCAGAGCTTGCGCCTTCGAGCGAGAAGTCTGCGTGTCTCATCTAAGTCCGGTTCGGTCCAGCATACATCGTGTGCCACAAACTGCAGAGCGTAGCCTCGTCGCTCGGGGCGTACGTAACCAGGCGCTGGCCTATCGCCAATCACACCGTAGAAAATTTTCTCGTCTTTCTCAATCTCCGCGCCGCAGAAGCTACATGTATATGGTTGTTCTTGCGCTCTTACTTCTATGCTACTAGCTCGACGCCGCTGAGCCTTCCCGATCTCAACAACTGGCTGTCTTCGAAAACAGTTTTCGTGCCACTCGCCGATGACCGAGTAACGATAGTCATATGTTGGCGTAATGTACGGAGGACAATAGGTGCCGCGAGCCAGTTGGAAAATTGCATCGCCCTTGTTAATCGCCTCCCGGCAAATCGGACAACTATCTGGCATTTCACTGTTCCGTTCAATATCGCGCCAGTTCGCGCGCGGTCGAAATCACATCATTCTTGTTGGGCAAAAATCGTTCCTCGAGCGGCGGCGAGAACGGCACTGGCGTGTCCTTCGCCGTGACGCGCAGGATCGGCCCGTCCAAATCCTCGAACGCGCCTTCGCACGCCACCGCCGCGATTTCCCCAGCGATGCCGCCGGTGCGCGTGTCCTCGTGAACGATCAGCAGCTTGTTCGTTTTTTTCACCGATTGCAAAATCGTTTCCTTGTCGAGAGGCAGCAGCGTCCGCAAATCGATCACTTCCGCCTCGATTCCTTCTTTCGCAAGCTCCTCGGCTGCTTCAAGCGACGTGTGCATCATCGCCGCGTACGTCACAATCGTCAGGTCGCGCCCTTCGCGCCGCACAATCGCCTTTCCGATCGGCACCGTGTAATCCTCCGCGGGCAATTCTTCCTTGATTCGCCGGTACAAAAATTTGTGCTCAAAAAAAAGCACCGGATTATTGTCGCGAATCGCCGACTTCAACAGTCCCTTTGCGTCATAAGCGGTCGAGGGATAAATCACCTTCAGCCCCGGCGTGTGGACGAAATACATTTCCGGATTCGCCGAATGGAATGGGCCCCCGTGAACGCCCCCGCCCGAAGGCCCGCGCATCACCATCGGCACCGGCGCGCCCCAGCGGTAATGCGACTTCGCGACGAAATTCGTGATCTGGTTGAAGCAGCACGCGATGAAATCGATGAACTGCAGTTCGGCAATCGGGCGCAGCCCCTGATAACCCATGCCCACGGCCGCGCCGATGATGGCCGTCTCGCTGATGGGCGTGTCGATCACGCGCTCCCAGCCGAACCGTTCGAGCAGTCCCGCCGTCACCTTGAACGCGCCGCCGTATACGCCAATGTCTTCGCCAATGGCGACCACCGTCGGGTCGCGCTCCATCTCCTCGAAAATCGCCTGGCGAATCGCTTCCAGCATCGTCACTGGCGCCATGGTTATTTTCTCCCCTCTTTGCCTTTGGGCCCTCGGCCAAATGGAACGCGCGGTCCCACGCTCGATTTTTCGGGTTGGCCATTCGATTTTTCGTCCATCGCTCTCTGGCTGGGCGATTTCTGCTCGTGCCCTCTCTGACCGCCCGCTTTCTGTCCGCCTCTTTGCTGGAACTTGCCCTCGCGCCTGTTTGCAAATCCCCGCCCAGGCCGCTGCTCAGGCTGACGTTCGGATCGTCGTTCAGCGCGGTTTCCAGATCGTTCCTCCGGCTGCTGCCCCGATTGTTGCCCGGATCGTTGTCCGGTGTGTTGTCCGGCATGTTGTTCGGGCCGAGGCGCGGATTTCGCTCCGCCGCCATTGGGTTTTTGCCCTTCTCTTGAGTTTGGAGTTCTTGCCGCAGCCGTCGTCACATCTTCGCCGGCCTCTCTCGAAAATTCTTTCGCTCCGTTGCCGCCCGCTGCACCTGCAGCGGCGGATTGCTTCGCCATCGTTGACGCCAAATCGAATCCGCCGAAGTCCGCGACTTCCCATTCCGGCTTGACGCTCGATTTTGGCGGCGTCACTTCGGCCTTCGAGCGTTTCCAGACCGCTTCGACCGTGTGGCAGCCTTCGCAATAAACGCCCTGCTCGGCCAGCTCCGGCGGCGGAAGCGGCGACTTCTCGGCGAATTCGAGGTCCTCTTTCAATTCCTTGTCGATGCGCCCATCGAGGTCCTTCTTCGTCTTTTCGTCCCAGATTTTATTTTCGGTCAGATATTTTTCGTAGCGCGCAATCGGATCGCGCGCTTCCCAGTATTCGAACATCTCTTTGGGAACGTATTCCGCGCCGTCGTGCTGCGCATGGCCCTTCATGCGCATGGTTTTCGATTCAATCAGTACGGGTCCTTTGCCCGCGCGGCAACGGTCCACCGCGTCTTTCGCCGTATGATACACGGCCACCACGTCATTTCCATCCACAATGGCGCTCGCGATGCCATACGCCTTCGCGCGGTCGGCGAGATCGTGGATCGGCACCTGCTTCGCCACGGGCGTTGAATACGCCCATTGATTGTTTTCGACCACGAGCACCAGCGGCGCGTGCTGTGTCGCCGCGAAATTCATGCCTTCGTGAAACGCCCCGGTGGACGTCGCGCCATCGCCCACCCACGTCATCGCCACGATATTTTGTCCCAGGTAGCGGCCCCCGATCGCCACGCCCGCCATCACCGGAACCAAATCGCCCAGCATCGAAATCGGCGAAACCACGTGCCGCACTTTGATGTCGCCAAAATGGCTCGTGCCATCCTTGCCCATCGTCGGCGAACCCACGCGCGCCATGTATTGCATCAAAATGTCGCGAGGTTTGAATCCTTTGACCAGCAATCCGCCCACGTTGCGGATCATCGGCGCGATCCAGTCGCGCTTTTCGAGCGCGTACGCGGTCCCCACCGAAGTCGCTTCCTGGCCCAAATTCGAATACAGCCCGCCGACCACGACATTCTGCCGGAACAGCCGCACGAGCTGCTCGTCCAGCATCCGGTTGAGCTTCATGTAGTAATACAGATCGAGGTGCTGCTCCCGCGTGAGCGGCTGGCTCATTTTCTGCTCCCTGCGCGACGCCCCATTATCCTACGGCAATTTGCCCCGCGAAACCGCCGAGTTCTGCGACAAGTCGTCCGCCGAGTTGTTCGAATGCTTGGCACGAATTTCACGCTATGGCGTGAGCCCTCGGCGTTTCACATTCCTGCAACGCACCTTCTAAATTTTCCCGCGAGACCATCCGCATCTCGCGCTCAAAAACGTTTCCCAGATGCGCAACGATTCGCGGTGCCACTTCTTCGCGCCGCACCGCGCGGCCAAGCAATCGTTCGAGCGATGTAGCGCGCTTGTCCGTAATGCCGCATGGAACGATCAAATCGAAGTACCTCAAATCGGTCGACACATTGTACGCGAACCCGTGCGATGTCACCCAGCGGCTCAAATGCACGCCAATCGCCGCCAGTTTTTCCGCGCCGCCTCTCGCTTGCCCCCCGGCATCCACCCACACGCCTGTCATTCCCGCCTTGCGCCCCGCAACCACGCCAAACTCCGCCGTCGCGCGAATCATCGCTTCCTCGAGTTGCCGGACGTACCACGCCACGTCGCGTCGAATCGCCGCCAGATTCAGAATCGGGTACCCGACAATCTGCCCCGGCCCGTGATACGTGATGTCTCCGCCGCGATCGCTCGCATGAAATTCCACGCCCATCTGCCGCAGCAATTGCGCCGACGCCAGCAAGTGCTCCTGCCGTCCGTTGCGCCCCAGCGTGATCACGTGCGGATGCTCGCACAGCAGCAGCACGTCCGGGACAGCTTCGCATTTGCGCGCGGCCACCAGCCGCCGCTGCAAATCAAATGCCGGCTGATACGCCATCAGCCCCAGGTCCACCACCCAGCACGTTTTTTCACCCGTGTTCAAAGACTACGCGTCCTTTTTCACTTCCATTTTCGTGTGGATCCGCTACGCGTTGATCGTCAGTCCCATCACGGAATTGAATGCGTCGCCCATCGCTTCCCACACGGTCGGATGCGCGTGCATCATCGCCATCATGTCGTCAATTGTGCCTTCGAGCTGCAACGCCGTCGTCGCCTCGGCAATAATTTCCGTCGAAAGCGACCCAATCGAGTGCACGCCCAGCACTTCATTATATTTCTCGTCAGACACCACCTTGATGAACCCATCGTGATGCCCCAGAATCGACGATTTGCTGTTCCCCGCGAACGGGAATTTCCCCGTTTTCACTTTATGTCCGGCGTCGCGCGCCTGCTTTTCCGTCAGCCCTACCGAACCGATTTGCGGCTCGCAGTACGTGCAATTCGGGCACCGGTTGCGGTCGAACGGCTGCACCGGTTTCCCCGCCATGCGCCCGACGGCAATGATTCCCTCCATCGACGCCGCATGCGCAAGTTGCGGCTGGCCCGCCACGATATCGCCAATGGCATAAAGATGCGGCTCGGCCGTTTCCATATACGCGGTCGTGTGAACAAACCCGCGCTCGACCTTGGCCTTCGTTTTTTCGATGCCCGTATTTTCCGTCATCGGCCTGCGCCCCACCGCAATCAAAACCTTCTCCGCGGAAACCGTCTGCGATGCGCCCGATTTATCCTTGAACGTAACCGTTGCGCCCTTCGCATCTTTCTTCACCGACTCGACTGCCGCCTCCATCTCGAACCGAATCCCTTTCTTCCGGAAAGCCTTCCCAAGCTCGGCGGAAATCTCTTCGTCTTCCAGCGGCACCAGTCGCGCCAGCCTTTCCAAAATCGTCACGTCCGCGCCAAACGTTTTGTAAATCGACGCAAACTCCACTCCCACCGCGCCCGCCCCAACAATCACCAGCGACTTCGGAATCGTCGGCATGTCGAGCATCCCGCGATTATCCATGATCACTTTGTTGTCGATTTCCACTCCCGGCAGCGAACGCGCGTCCGATCCCGTCGCCAGCATGATATTCACCGCTTCGATTTCCGTTTTCTTCCCGCCGCTTTCCACGGAAACGCGCCCCGGCCCCGCGATTCGTCCCCAGCCCACCACCGACTCCACTTTATTTTTCTTGAACAGAAATTCGATGCCCTTGGCGTGTTTGTTGACGATCTTCGTCTTGCGCGCGATCATCGCCGGCCAATTCACTTTCACGTCCTTCACTTCAAATCCAAATTCCGACGCGCGCTTGAAATCCTCGTACAAATCCGCGTGAAACAGCAGCACTTTCGTGGGAATGCAGCCCACGTGCAGGCACGTCCCGCCGAGAAACGGGTCCTTCTCGATGCACACCGTCTTCAATCCCCACTGGCCCGCGCGAATCGCCGCCACGTACCCGCCCGGCCCGCTTCCAATAATCGCTAAATCATATTTGGCCAAACTCGTCCTCCTCCGAGCCTCACGCCCGCCTTCGCCACTCTGATAACGCTATTCGAAACGCATCGAAACGTGCGCGACACAGCGCCTCACGATTCGACCCGCGTAAATTATCAATTCTATCAGCCGCGCCGAAGCGCCGCAACCGCGCAAACTCGCGTCACCGGCACAACACCGCAAAAAATAAAGACGCGCTCGCTTCGCGCCACTTCGTGCCTGTTCGTGCCTGTTGTTGTATGATGCGAAGCCGCGCACCGTTCAGCGCGTACATTTCGAGTCACATACGAAACTCGCACGAAGGAGCGCCACCAAAATGCCCCAGCCGCAGCCCCCCACCAAACAACCTCCTCCGCCGCCAAAAATCGAAAGCCTCGAAGACCGCATCGGGACACTCTTCGTCGGCCCGGACGGCATCCGCGACGGCTGGCGCTGGCTGATCTTTGTCGGCATTTTCCTCGCCTGCGCGGGCGTCCTGGGCATCGCCGCCGTCGCTGCGCACATCCTCCATCTGCCTTCCATGCAAGCGGGCGCGCAATCGTTCACCGTTTCGTTCGTTTTGATTCAGGAAGGGATTTTCGCCATTTCGCTGTTCGTCGCGGCGCTCATCCTGTCAAAGATCGAGCGCCGTCCCATGGGACAATACGGCCTGCCTGCCCGCCAAGCCTTCGGACGCCTCTTCTGGCTCGGCACCGTCTGGGGCTTTCTGGCCATCACCACGACGATGCTGCTGATCGCCGCGCTCCACGGCTTCTCATTCGGCTCGGTAGCCCTCGCGGGACGCGCCCTCGCCGCCTACGCGCTCCTCTGGGCCATCGCCTTTCTTTTAACCGGCTTCTGCGAGGAATTTCTGTTTCGCGGCTACAGCCAATTCACTCTCGCCCCCGGGATGGGCTTTTGGCCAGCGGCGATTTTCCTCTCGCTGCTTTTCGGCGCGGGCCATCTGCAAAACGCAGGAGAAGCGTGGCCCGGCGCGCTCGCTGCGGCGTACATCGGCTTCTTTTTCTGCTTCACGCTGCGCCGCACCGGGAACATCTGGTTCGCCGTCGGCTTGCACGCCGCGTGGGATTACGGCGAGACGTTCGTCTACGGCGTCCCCGACAGCGGTTTCGCCGCTCCCGGCCACTTGCTCAACTCCTCATTCCACGGTCCGCGCTGGCTCACCGGAGGCAAAGTCGGCCCCGAAGCGAGCATCGCCTGCTTCCTCGTCATTTCGCTGATGTTCCTCATCTTCCACTTCGCCTTCCCCCCGCCGCGCAAGACGCTTTCGTAGGGGCGCTGCTTGCTTGTCCTGACGCAGAACGCACTACGCGCCGCAGGAGGGGTTCGTAGGGGCGACCCTTGGGTCGCCCGCGCGCGCACCGCGCGCGCTTTGCCTGTGTAGGGCCCGATTATGATCGGGCCGCGCCGCGCGAACGCGCGGCGTTCTTCGCGCCCTTTCCTACGGTTGTCATCCCGAACCCAGTCGCCCGCCCAAGCTGCGTCAGCAGCGCAACATGAAAAAAGGCGCGAATGGTGGTGAGGGACCTGCTTTGATTTCTTTTCGTTTATCCGGGGTGCCTTCGTAGGGGCGGGTCTTCAGACCCGCCGGGTGCCCCACCCTGAGCGTTCTTTCGCGAAGGGTGGGGTCTTGCTTCTTGCCTCGTGCCACAGGCCAGCCTGCTTGTCCTGTTTACCCTGAGCCTTCGCGAACGGACGCAGGAACGGGCCCCGCCGCCCGGGACGCGTTGTGCTCCCGCGTTCTAGGAGGCCGTGATTTCATCCCCGGCTGGCCGCTGCCATAGGTCTGTCCTACGCTTTGTGGGTCGTGGCTTCAGCCACGACATAACCGCCATATCCGTCGTCGTCTCCTTTCGCGCGCCCCACCCGCGCGTTTTGCCTCTTTGTCTGTGTGCTGCTCGCTCGGATTTATCGCACCTTTTCTGTAGGGGCCGACTAAGGTCGGCCCGTTCATCCAGAGCTGCGAAGGGCGCCGCGCATCGTACGCGCTTTGCTTGTGTAGGGCCCGATTATGATCGGGCCGCGCCGCGCGGTCGCGCGGCGTTCTTTTGGCTCTTCAGAACGGGAAACGCACGGTAAAGATGACATTGTGGTTGTTCGTGTGGAAATGGGTGGTGGCGATCTGGAAACCGCCGCCCACAGCGAACGCAAGTCGCCCGTGGATGGGGAATCGCCCAAAAATGATACCCGGCGTCATGAACGTCTGTGTCTTGCCCCCATTCAGGCCTTCCTGAAAGTGCGTGTAGTTCACCTCCAACTCCGGCCACAGCCGCTTCATAACATGATATTGGAAGGCGTCGTTCCATAAATAGCTTCGCCCGATTGTGTTCGTATTTCCGGTAGGAAGGCTCACACCGAAGGTGCCCTGCAGATCGAATTTCCGAAATCCCTTTCCGTAGGCAAATGTGGGCGTAATAATGGGATTGGTCGAGCCGTTCTTATATTGCCCTGTCGGGAAACTCACCTGAAAAAAAGCGCTTAGGACGTAACCGCCGTGCTCCTCGTTCCGCGCGATGATGCGGTACTTCGTCAGAATTTGAAAGTCGCCGAAGCCATCCCGGGCGTTGGGACTGTTGTGAACGATGTAGGGCGGCTCGATGAAGATGACTTCAATGTTCCTCCAAGGGATAATTTCCAGCCCCTTGCCACCTCCATAATTTTCGGTTTCGATGCCGCTGCCGCCACGCTGCCGGAAAATGTCGTAGCGGTATTCCTGTTCGAGAAGCGGAGTAACCGTGACTACCGGGGTCATCCAATGGGGCTGCTCACTCTGTGACTGTGCAACCCGGGAGAACCAACCGCCTAAAAAACCGCCATCGCTCGCGCCCGAGGCCGTAGCAGCCCCATGTACCGCGACGGACGCATCCGGGACGCCGAATACAGTATTCAAGGGCGGTGCCAGGGTCTGCGTGTACGCAGCCGGGACGATGCAGGTGCAGAGCAACAACGTCCGCAATAGCACTCTCATGGCCGCAATAGTTTTATATGAGCTGTTTCGATAATTCAACGCTATTTCAGTCGAATAACAAGCTTCGCGCCCTTTCCTATAGTTGTCATCCCGAACCCAGTCGCCCGCCCAAGCTGCGTCAGCAGCGCAACATGAAAAAAGGCGCGAATGGTGGTGAGGGATCTGCTTTGATTTCCTTTCGTTTATCCGGTGTGCCTTCGTAGGGGCGGGTCTTCAGACCCGCCGGGTGCCCCATCCTGAGCGTTCTTTCGCGAAGGGTGGGGTCTTGCTTCTTGCCTCGTGCCACAGGCCTGCCTGCTTGTCCTGTTTACCCTGAGCCTTCGCGAACGGACGCAGGAACGCGCCCCGCCGCTCGGGACGCATTGCGCTCCCGCGTCCTAGGAGGTCGTGGTTTCATCCCCGGCTGGCTGCTGCCATAGGTCTGTCCTACGCTTTGTGGGTCGTGGCTTCAGCCACGACATAACCGCCATATCCGTCGTCGTCTCCTTTCGCGCGCCCCACCCGCGCGTTTTGCCTCTTTGTCTGTGTGCTGCTCGCTCGGATTTATCGCGCCTTTTCTGTAGGGGCCGACTAAGGTCGGCCCGTTCATCCAGAGCTGCGAAGGGCGCCGCGCATCGTACGCGCTTTGCTTGTGTAGGGCCCGATTATGATCGGGCCGCGCCGCGCGCAACGCGCGGCGTTCTTCGCGCCCTTTCCTATGGTTGTCATCCCGAACCCAGTCGCCCGCTCTTGGCGAATGGTGGTGAGGGATCTGCTTTCTGTTTTTCGGCCCCGTCCTTTGTCTTCGGCTTGCATCCACCCTTGTAAGGGGCGCTGCTCGTTTGCACTGACGCAGGAAGGGAGGCACGAAGGGAACCCAGTATCGGTTTCTGCGAACGGCAACAATGAACCCGAAGGGGCCGAACGGCTTTCGCAATAGATAGTTGCGCTGATAATGACAGCCATCGCACCCTATTTCTGTTAGACTGCGCAAGGCTTATGGTTCAGGATCAGGAATTAACAAAGGCTGTAGCGGCGATCCCGCAACGGTCGGAGCGCCAACAGGACCTGCACAAGTTAGTCGGATCCTTCGTCGATGTAGGCATATTGGCCCAAGTCCAAAACACCAACAACCAGATTATTTACGGTCGCCGGGGCACAGGTAAGACTCACATATTCCGGGTTCTCGGCTCAAATCTTGCATCAGCAACCGATGCCGTCGTCTACATTGATGCCCGAACGCTTGGCAGTACATCCCAGTTCACAGACTCGTCCGTGCCCCTGTCGACACGCTGCACCGCGCTATTCCGAGACATCCTCGCGGAAATTCACGAGAAACTGCTGGAGCACATCGTGAATGTCGGGGGCTCTCAGGCTGACGCGTCGCTAACCGACCTAGCAGTTTGTTGAAAAACTCATTTCCTTCGCAACTTTAATTGAAAAAACTCGTCTGATGTGAGGAAGGCCAAGGAGACGAGCAAAATGCGCGGAGAGGATAACCAGCAAGAAGGAATGTTCAGCTA
>Ga0307374_10001797_pt1 | contig 39237 bp, 25 predicted proteins | sample OX3MG_FD_202532 | JGI IMG/M metagenome (GOLD analysis project Ga0307374, IMG submission 202532) | Soil microbial communities from Risofladan, Vaasa, Finland - OX-3 | ecosystem: Environmental > Terrestrial > Soil > Coastal area > Acid sulfate soil | place: Finland: Risofladan, Vaasa | collected... | reverse complement strand
TTGCGGCTGACCGACCTTCAACCACCAACCCCTCCAGCGGGTAAAGAAACGGCGATGTAGTGACAATCCAGAAATCCGGTCCTTGCGCCGCAAGGACTTACGTCGAGACTTGTCAAACATGGGCTAGCTCTTGCGCAGCCGCCGCGATTGCGGCTGACTGTGCGGGCGATACGTCGGGGAACGGGAATGTCTCAAAGCTGGTGGTTGGCGTGTATCGAGGCCGGGTTTCCAGCCGAGTGCCAAGCTTGAGCGACCAAACCTCGTGCGCTCGGGATTGAACCACTCCGAAGAAAAAATCGTCGGTTCGCCCAAACGCGACGACGGCACTGTCGCAGAGTATCTCCGGCGTGAGCCACACGAAAACGCGATGCTTGGAGACTCGGGGCGTTGCGAGAAACCGCTCTAAACCGAATAGGCCCGCGCGCATATCGGGGCAGGGACGTGCAAAAAGCCACCAGTATTTAACCTGCCTTTGTTCGCGATGCTCGACGCGCAGGGGATAGACCGACTTCCTGATTTGCTCGAATGGTTGTTCGTACCGCTCGGCACCGGCTAGCGGCATATCGAGGCCGAAATCAACGTTCCACACACGTCGGTATTGACGGGTTATGTCTTGCGCGTTGCAAATTGGACGTAGAACATCGCTGTTTGGGCGGCCGTGCGGGTTAGCGCTCAACAACATGGTTCGGGCCACGGTGTCGGGGAGGTCGAACGGCGCCTTCTGTGCCACACCGATGAAGCCGATACCTGCCATTGCGGCAAGTGGCCGCGCGGATGTAACGTCGGCCGCCGCCGATAAGTTTGAATTGATTGTTGCGACGCGGCGGCCGTCGAGTGATCGCTTCCCGTCCGCTCCGTCATCGAACCCGACCATTGAAACGTGGACGTTCGCCCCTTCAAGTATCCAATCGCGGTCGCTTTCGGCAAAAAAGATGTTGCCCATTTCCTTGATGCGCTCCAAGACCGCGCGGTTTGCCCCGCCGCGGATGCCTTGCGTGGCGAGCAAGCCGGCGCGTTTGCATCGCTTGCCGGCGATAGCACCCCGCGCCTTTTCAAACCAGTAGCAACATAGGTCGGATTGGTTTGGCAGTCGCTCGCCGTAAACCGCAAACAGTTGCCGAACGTAATCGTCGCCAAGACCGGCGCGGAGCTTTTTGTCGCCCAGAAACGGCGGGTTGCCGACTATGAAATCGGCCGCGGGCCATTCGGGTTCGGTGGGACGTTCGGGGTCGGAGAGGTCGATGATGGCGTCGCGAAGTTGGATGCTTTCAATCGGGTCGAGCACCGGGTTGCGTGGCGCGGGGAAGCCGTTGTCGTGCTTCCATTGAAGGTAGCCTATCCATATCACGACTTGGGCGAGTTGCTGGGCAACCGGGTTGATTTCGATGCCGTGCAATTGCGTTGGCCGGACCTGGGGCAAAAGGCTTGTGCCGTGCCCCGCGGCATAGGTGATGACTTCCTTTTCCAAATCGAGTAACAGGTTGATGGCCACGTAAAGGAAGTTGCCCGAACCGCATGCGGGGTCGAGTATCGACACGTGGGCCAGCCGTTCGACAAAATCTTGCAACAGCCTGTCGTGGTCTTTGCGCGGCTTGGAATCTTTCGACGTGGCCCGCTTGCTCCGGCCGCCGGCGCCCTGCCCGGTGAGCTTGTCCCAAAGCGCATCGCACTTGGCTTTCACGTCGGCCCATTCGCGGCGAAGCGGGACCATGACCACGGGTTCAAGCAACGTCAAAATGTCGGCCCGGCTGGTGTAGTGGGCGCCGATCTGCGATCGCTTGGCCGGGTCGAGGGTCCGCTCAAACAGGGTGCCGAAGATCGACGGTTCGACGCTGGCCCAGTCGTGTTCGTTGACCAAAATCAGCTCTTTGGTTTCGTCGGGCCGTAACTCGATAACGTCGGCGTCGGCGAACAGGCCGCCGTTGAAGTGCAGAATGGTATCGGCGCCGAAGTAGCCGCCCGTGGCCATCGCCTGAAACAACAGCCGCAAGTGTTCGGCCAGCCGCGGCGGGTTGTCGCGTGAGTTGACCAGAACCTTTTTGAACAACTTGTCGGGCGTGCCCAACAGGCCGATGTCTTCGGCGAACATGCAAAACATGAGCTTCATCAAAAAGTGGGCCGCCGGCTGCGCAGGGATGCCGCGCACGCGCATGCCGTCGGCCAACAGGCCGAACCGCTCGGCAGCCTGGCGCGTGACGCTTTCGGCGGTTTGCCCCGGCCGCAAGGCGTCGGGGTCGATGAACAGCTTGCGGAGCGTATCGAGGTGGGCCGGTTCGGCAAGATGGTCGAGGTCGAAAGCATAGACCCGCTTGGCGGTGCCCGTGAAGTTGGTATGAATCTCGAATCGGTCGAGGTCGCAAACGACCAACAGCGGCGGATTCTCCAGCGCTTCGCGATATAAGAGAAGCTGGCCGTAGGCCGCGGCCAAGTTCTTGTGCTTGCCCTTGTATTCCCAACCGAAGTGGCCGCGAAACCAAACGTCGGCCCAACCTTGGCCGCCGCCGGTTTTGCTTACTCCGCGCTCAAACGTGTAAAAGGCGCCGTCGGGGTCGGCCGCTGCCGGCTTGGGCTGGCCAAGCACGTCGCAAAGGTCGAGAAAATGCTGCTGGCAAGCGCTCCGCTCGGAAAGGTTGGCTTGCTTCCATTTGGCGACGAATTCTTGGGGAGTCATGGCGGGCCGAGGGGCGATGGACGGCAGCAACGGCCGAACTGGCGAAGATTGCCGGGAAGTTATCAGATTGGCCCCGTCGGCTGGCACAAGGGTTGCTGCCTTGCGGAGTGGCCGCCGGATCGGCTACGATAGCAGCATTTGGCGGGGATGGCAACGTGGCGCTTTTTTCCGATGACTGCCGCGATTGGCTCGCGGGGAATGCACGGGCGATACGAAGAGCGCTCCGCCTACGGGATACATTTGATTTTCTGCTGTTGTTGCTCGCGTGTGGATTAGCCGTCAACACGAAGAGCGAGTCGGCCGTCGCGACGGCGGTTTTCGGAACGCTTTATCTGGTGTTCCTTGTCGTCAGTGTAATTGTGACCATTCGTGAACGACGAACGGCAACCAGTCTCGAGGGTGAAGTATTGTGGGGCGTTTTCGACCTGCTCTACGAGCGAGTTTTTAAGGACCACCGAGTAAGGATGACCCTTTTCAAAGTGGACCCGCTTAATCCTCGGTACATCATCCCGTGGTTCCGGTACGAACCGGGCGGCGCGGAGATTACGGTTGCTGCTGATCGTTCCCGCGCCCGATACAAGAAGGGCGAAGGCCACACCGGTTTGGCGTGGGAATCGGCCGCACGAAACGAAGTCCAAATGGCATTTTTTCCGGCGTTTCCCGACAGACGCTCGTTTGAGGCGTTCTATTGCGATCAGCTTGGCCTAGACCGGGCGACCGTGGCTCGCATCAGCGACAGAATGCAATCGGTGGGCGTTATCCTGTCGTGCGGTTTCACCGATAGACGAAACAAGTTTTTGGGGGTGCTTAGCATTGACCTTGATTGGCAGCTCGTTAGTGAGAACCCGCCGGTATTCCGCGATTCGCGCCACAACCAACGAGAGCTAAAGGCTGACGCCTTTTACACAATCGTCGTGCTTGTGCGAACCGCATTAAGATCGCTTCCTGCTTCATGAGGTAAAGAGCCGTGGGTGGCGCAAAGGTAATCGTTTTCAAGTCTGGCGTTATTCTTTCCGCGAAGGTGCCTGCGCTGTCGTTCGTCAGAACGGTGCGCGAAGGCCATTACCCATACTATGTCGCGACGTTAGAAACTATTCCAGAGACGGCCCAAGGCCAGCCATCCGAAACCGCCGAGCCGTCTTCCGCATCGCCGGTACAATCGGAATAGAAGTAGGCCCTTGCCGACGGCGTTTATTGGGCGTTCGCGCCGCCTGGCGCTCGCGGTAGACTCTTAAATCAAGCGGCATGACCGCCGGCGCATCGCAACACCGCGGCGACCGTGCCCTTGCCTTACGCGGCCCGCGGCGTTGGCCACGACGCGCCCCGGCTTTCGCGGAGTACATCAAGCTGTACAATGGCATCAAGGAAAGCGCGGAAACGATACCGCCGGCGAACAAGCCGGCTGGCGGCGACCGCGGACAACCCGGTTATCGAGGCCCCCGGCGAGCAAACCGCTGGGGGGCTTGGGGGGACGTTTCAGCCGCGGACCCGCGGCGACTGGCAATTGGTGCAACAGGCCGTCAACGAAGGTTGGAACACTCCGCCGGCAACGCGGCGAGCCGTCTGCGATACGATCGGCCCCGCATTGCAAACCGCTTCCGATCGGCAGGCGCTGGCCGTTATCGGGGCGGCGATGGCGATGGAACGGGCGAACAAGCGAGCGGAACAAGTCGAATGACGACCGCCCGCACGGTTTCAAAGCACAAAAAGACCGTGGCGAGCGGTCCTATTTGGTGCGCAACGGGACATTGCCGCGGAACCCGGCTATCTGGTTTAGCAGCATGGCTTTAAGGCCGTGGCCGCGGCTGGCAACGGTGCGCAAACCCGTGATGATTTAGGAAAAACGTGGAGCGCGGAAAATGGGTGGCTATGCGAGCGGACGTTGGTTCGGCCATGACAAAAAAACCACGATCGAGGATTGCCACGCGCTCGACCTTGGGGTGTTAGAACGTGACGGGGCGTTCGCTCCGTGGCGTAGCGGCCGTTATCGTTGGCTGGTTGGCGAGCGCGAGACGGGTTCGATCGGCTACCGGGTTGAACAACGCCACGGGGGCCAGCTTTGGCTTGTGCTTGACTACGCTTGGGGCGAAGCCAAGGAACACGTCGTTATTCCCGTGCGCTTGGAAACGACCCGGCCGCACTTCGGGGGCGTTCGCTGGTGGGACCGTTGCCCGTTGGCGGTCAATGGCGTGGCGTGCAACCGCCGCGCCCGCAAACTCTATCTCCGCGGCCGATACTTCGGTTGCCGCCATTGCCATAACTTGACCTACAAGAGTTGCCAAGAAAGCCACCAGCGTGATTGGCTCTATTCCCGCTTGGCCGAACGGCTTGGCACGTCGATGCGTGACGTTAAGCGGTTGCATCGCGGGTGGATTCGCGATGCCCAGCGGCAGTAAGGCCAACGTAGCGGCCTGCCACCGTGGGACTTGCGGCCGGCGAAGCGTGCCCCCCCCGGCCGACTTTTACTCTGGCCGAATCCGTTGCGAACCGCGTTATGCGGGACACGTCAGCCCCGCTTGGCCAACCACGAATGCGCCAGAATTGGCAAGGCGACGACGTTGGCCGGCGAACGGCCCAAACGTCAGGCGGCCGTGCGATGCGTCTAATGCGGCCGTAGGCGTCCGCCTGGCGCAAAACGGTATGTACCGTTTTGCGCCGATCGGTTGCCGGCCAGCTTGGCGCCGGCTGGCGGAGCAAAAAACGACGCTCCGGCGCAAACGAGTATGTACCGTTTTGCGCGCGGCGACTGGACCGGAATACCGCTATTTGCCGATGAAAAACGCAATTCCGTACGATGGCTTGCAAACGCAAGGAAAGTCGCATAAAATGCGTACATTCCTCGGAGAATTTTGGTTTTTCAGCGAGTGAACAGGTATTTTCGGGACGTAGAGGTCGCTGGTTCGAATCCAGTCGCCCCGACTTGAGTTCTACATAAGCCCATCGTTGGTTTCAACGGTGGGCTTTTTGCGTGGAATCATTGCTGGGGTGGATTTTTTTGACGGTCGCCAAGCGTATTGCTGGCAGACGGGAAAAAAAGCGGGCCGGTGGTCGGTCGTCCGTGCCCTGTGGCAAGCGAATGGGGGAACCTTCTGGCGGTGGGTGGCGTCCAAGGGTTCGTGGCCGGTGGCTGGCGACCCTGCCGGAGTTTTTCCGCAGGGGCGGAAAGCCGTATGTCCTTTCGGCTTACGACGCGAACTTGGTAAAGCTTCGCCGAACCCGTTCCCATTTTCACACTAACCCGAAGCGCAAGCGAGGTTTTGCCTCTTTTTCACGTTCCTCGCTGGCGCTTCGGGTTGGTGTACGGCACCTGCGTGCCGGGTTAGGCGAAGCTTTACCGAACTTGTCTTCGCGCGGAGCTCGTTTTCCGCAAGTGCTTTGCATCGCAGCACTCGCCCACCCTGCGCGTCCTGGTAAAATAGCGGCATGCACAGCCGGTGGTTCAACGTCGACCGTCTTTCGGTGCCCGACGAGGCACGCTTGTTTCGTTGGCTGCGGCAGCGGCTGTTCGTCAACCATTTGCGGCAAGCATTGCGGCAGTCGCGGCTGCGCGTCTCGCTGGTCACGCTGCTGACGGGCGTCCTGTGGCTCTGCCTGTTCGAATTGTTCGTCGAGGGATTTCAATTTCTCAGCGTCATGATTCCCGACCGCGTGACGCACGACGACACCGCACGCGCCGTGTTCAGCATCTTTTTCGCTTCGCTCACGCTGATGTTGGTCGTCTCCACCGGCATCATTATCTACGGCGGCCTGTTCCGCTCGGCCGAGGTACAGTTCTTGTTTTCGCTTCCGGTGCGAAGCGAGCGAATTTTCTTGCATAAATTCCAAGAGGCGATGCTGTTCAGCAGTTGGGGCTTTTTGCTGTTGGGCAGTCCCATGCTGGTGGCGTATGGTTCGGTCGAGCACTCCGGTTGGTATTTCTTCACCGTGCTGCTGCCTTACCTGATTGGCTTTGCCTACATCCCCGGCAGCTTGGGCGCCATCGCGGCGCTGGTGCTGGTGCGGTGGCTCCCGCGGCGAAAGCTGCGTTCGCTGGCGATCGGCACGGCGGCGGTGGCGGCCCTGGGCGGCCTGGTGACCATGGCGGTCTGGTATGCGACGCACCGCTCGGAAAGCGATCTGCTGACGCCCGGCTGGTTCCAAGAGATGCTCGGCCGCCTGCGGTTCAGCGAGGCCCGGTTGCTGCCAAGCTGGTGGCTGAGCTCGGGTCTGCTGGAAGCGGCCCAGGCCAGTCTCGACACCGACAGCCGGCGAGCGGCCATGGCCGAAAGCTTCAAGTTTCTTTCGCTGACGCTCTCCAACGCCCTGCTCCTGCACCAAATCGCCCTCTGGCTGTCGGGGCGGATCTACCGCGCTGCCTACCACTCGCTGCACACCGATCTGTCGGGCAACAAACGTCCGCGGGCCAAGGCCATCGACCAGTTGATCGAACGACTGCCCTTTTTCCTCACTCCACAGATGCGGCTGCTGATCGTGAAAGACCTCCGGCTGTTCCGTCGCGATCCCGTGCAATGGCTGCAATTCTTGATCTTTTTCGGCCTGCTGGCGCTCTATTTTCTCAACATCCGGCGACTCAGCTATGATGTGAACTACGTCAACTGGGTACATATCATCAGTTTCTTGAACCTCTCGGTGGTGGGCCTGATCTTGTCGACGTTTACCACACGGTTCATATTTCCGATGATCAGCCTCGAGGGCCGGCGGTTTTGGATTCTCGGCCTGCTGCCCGTGCGTCGCGACACGATCTTGTTGGGCAAGTTCCTGTTCGCCGTCGCCGGCTCGATCGTGCCCAGCACGCTGCTGGTCGTGCTCAGCGACACCATGCTCCGCGTCGCTCCGCTGGTGCTGGCGGTACACGTGCTGGCCTGCGTCCTGTTTTGCGTCGGGCTTGCGGGCATCGCCGTGGGGCTTGGGGCCAAGATGCCGAACCTGCGCGATGAATCGCCGTCGCGCATCGCCGCCGGCTTTGGCGGCACGCTGAATCTCATCCTTAGCACGGCTTATGTCGCGGCCATCGTCATGATGACGGCGGTTCCTTGTCATTTCTACCTGGCCGCCAACGGCCTCGCCCACTGGCGCGTGCCCCAGGAACGCTTGGGGCAACTCGTGGGCCTGGGGTTGGCAGCCAGCATCCTTTTGGGACTGGCTGCCACGATCGTACCGATGCGGCTCGGCTGCCGGGCCTTCCGTAAACTGGAGTTCTAAGCCGTATGTCGTCCGATGCCGGTTTCGATCGCACACTCACGCAGAGTGATGAAGATCTGCGTCGCGCCCGCGAGCGAAGCCTGCATCCGACGCGCCCGCCGCTGCAGGTGCCGGGCTATCGGGCAGAACGCTTCTTGGGCGCCGGGGCCTACGGGCAGGTGTGGGTGGCCGTCGATACCAACACGGGCCGCCGCGTGGCGATCAAGTTCTACCTGCACCGCGGCGGTCTCGACTGGGCCGTGCTCACCCGCGAAGTCGAGCGGCTGGCGCTGCTCTTCGCCGACCGTTACGTGGTGCAGCTCATCGAAGTCGGCTGGGACAGCGATCCGCCCTATTTTGTGATGGAGTACCTGGACCGCGGCTCGTTGGCCGACCGGCTGAATGCCGGGCCGCTTCCGATGCACGACGCGGTCGACCTGTTCCGCGACGTGGCCATCGGACTGGTCCACGCCCACGGCAAGGGAATTCTGCACTGCGACCTGAAGCCCGCCAATGTGTTGCTCGACCAGGACGGGCACCCTCGGCTGGCCGATTTCGGCCAGTCGCGGCTCTCGACCGAACAGTCGCCGTCGCTGGGCACCTTGTTTTACATGGCGCCGGAACAGGCCGACTTGAAGGCCGTGCCCGACGCTCGCTGGGACGTGTATGCCTTGGGCGCCCTGCTCTACGCCATGCTGACGGGCAACGCGCCGCACCGCAGCGACAAAGCGCTGGCCTACATTCAGCAGGCCGAGGGACTGGAAGAGCAGTTGTCGCGTTACCGCCAGTTTATCGAACAAGCGCCGCGGCTGAAGCTGCACCGGCACTTGTCGGGCGTCGACCGGGCGTTGACCGAGATCGTCCACCGCTGTTTGGCGGTCGATCCGCACAGGCGTTTTGCGAATCCGCAGGCGGTCATCGACGCGCTGCACTCGCGCAACGCGCGGCGGTCGCGGCGGCCGTTGCTGGTACTCGGCCTGGTCGGACCGTTCGTATTGCTGTCGATCGTTTCGCTGTTCGGCTACAACGTATTCGAGACGGCGCTGGATGACTCGCGCGACGCCTTGACCCGCCGCGCCTTGGAAGCCGACCGTTTTGCCGCTCAGTTCGTGGCCGAGACCGTGGCCCGCGAACTCGACCAACGCTGGCGCATCCTGGAACGCGTCGCATCTGAGGATGCGTTCCGCACGGTGTTTCAGGCTGCCGCCGCCGGGCGAGACCCGACCGCCAGGCGCGACTTGCAGGAACTGCTGGAGCGGCTCGATCGCGACCACGTGCTGGCCGATTCCGACAGTTGGTACGTTCTCGATCGACGAGGCATGCAACTCGCCCGCAGCCCGATCAAGGAAAACACCCTCGGCGGCGAATACGCCTTTCGCGATTATTTTCACGGTCAAGGGCGCGATTTGCCGCGCAATGCGCAGCCCGGACCGTTGAACGCGCCGCACCTTTCGATTGTTTTCACCAGCGAGGCGACGCACGAACGCACCGTCGCACTCTCGGTGCCCATTTATGACCAACCGGACGACGTCGACGGCCGCCGGGTGATCGGCGTCCTGTGCCACTCCGTCGGCCTTGGGCACTTTGCCGAGTTGCGGGCCGACGAGCGTTCGGGCAACAATCAACTTCCCGTGCTGATCGACAGCCGCAAGGACGAAGCCGGCCTGCGGGGCGCCATCCTGGAGCATCCTGGCCTGAAGCCGTTGAGGGAGCAAGATGACCGAGCGGCCGAACGTCTCTATCTGCCGCCCGGCACGTTGGCCGATCTGGAGCGTCTGCGTCGCCTGCGTCGCGAACCGCACCCCGACGATCCCGCTGAGGCCGTGCAAACGAACGAGTTGGCGTGGATCGACGATTACCACGATCCGCTGGAGGGCGAAGCGGACGAACGATGGCTGGCCGCCATCGAACCGGTCGAAGTGCTGACCCGCAAGCGTCTGGGCGTTCGCGACACGGGCTGGGCGGTGCTGGTGCAGGAGCGCTACGAGGCCGCGGTGGCGCCCGTGCAGCAATTGCGAGATCAACTGCTGTGGCGGGCGAAGCTGGCCACGACCGTGGTTGCCGTGGTGTTGGCCGGCCTGTGGGGGTTTGTCATCCTGGTGCTGAACGAATCGCCTCGCTTGCGTTGGTTCGACCGGCTGCGGCGCCGCACCAGCCTGACGCCGCAGAGCAACACGCCCAGTTCCACGGGCCTGGCAGGTTCCAGCCTGTCGTCGGCGTCGATCTCCCCTCCGACGCCGAGCGAGACCGCGCGGGGCGAGGGCAAAGTCGCCGATACCGCCGGTCACGGAACGGATTAGGCCGTATCATGCCTGGCCCCTCACCAAACGCCGCTGGATGGTGGCGGCGATTCCGCGGGCGACGCTCTCCTTGGTGCCGGCCAGCCTTTCGACGACTTCGCCGCGCGGGTCCAGGATCTCGACGCGCGTGTCGGCGGCGTGCATCGCTTCGGGACCGTTCAGAATCATCAGGTCGCAAGCCTTTTTTTCCAGCTTGGCCAGCGCCCGCAGGCGTGGATCGTCGGTTTCCAAAGCGAAACCAACCAACCATTGGCCCTGCTTCTGCGACCCCAGCGTGGCAATTACGTCGGGCGTCTCGATCAGCCGCAGATCGAGCGGCTGTCCGGTCTTTTGGATCTTGCCCGGCGCGACCCGCACGGGACGATAGTCGCAGGGTGCCGCCACGCCGATCACCCCCTGGCAGTCCGGAAAGAGCCGCTGGCAAGCTTCGAGCATCTCTTCCGTCGACACGACGGGCACGACCTCGGCGGCGGCCGGGTAATCGACCTCGACCGGCCCGGTGACGATCACGACTTTGTGCTCCAGCCCGATCATCGCCTCCGCCAAGGCCCGGCCCATGCGCCCGCTGGAGGCGTTGGTCAGATACCGCACCGGGTCGAGATACTGCCGTGTGGGGCCGGAGGTGATGAGAATTCGCGACATGACGCTTGCGGCTTATTCCGATCTGGCAATAAAGCTGTTCTTTGCCGCGCCCCATTCCCCTCATTCTATCTGATTGGGGCGAGATCCGTGCGACGGCCTAAACTTTAGAAACTTGAGCCTGTCAGTCACCGGCCAACGTGGGCAGCCCTTCGATCATGACCCTGGTTGCCGGCTTTGCCCGTGCCGTGTAAGATATTGACTGCCAGAGGGTTGCTTCAAGAGGAGTGCAAAAAATCGTGCCACTGGGAAGGAGCCGCCAGCCTGCCCGGCCAATGGCAGGGGTGTTCGTCGTCGCGCTATTCGCCTGGGCGAATTGTGCCGTAGTGTTCGCTCAGCCGCCGCGGTTCGGCATCCGCCGCCTGCCGCGCCCAAACAACCCTTCACAAACGGGCGAGGAAAACGGCAACAGCGTTTTTTATCCACCCGACCGCGAAACGTGGCTGCGGCTGAATCGTGCCCGCGAGCTGATTGAAGAGAAGCGGTACGGTGAAGCGGCCCGCTTTCTCAGCAGCATTCTCGAACGGCCTGAGGACTGCTTCTTTCAACCGGAACGCGGCCAGCCGATCTATCGCAGCCTGAAGCAAGAGGCCCAGCGATTGATCGGCGAACTCGGCCAAGAGGGGCGCACCAGCTACGAGTTGCAGTACGGGGCCGAAGCCAAGCGCCTGCTCGATGAGGCGGTAACGCAAGGCGATCGCTCGCGGCTGGCGCAAGTGGCCCGGCAGTTCTTTCACACCGATGCCGGCTACGAGGCCACGTATCTGCTGGGCCTGAGCGAGATGCAACGCGGGCAGCCTCTGGCGGCGGCCTTGTGTCTGGAGCGGCTGCGCGCAGCCAGAACGACCGCGAAATTCGAGCCGACCCTGACGCTGCTGACGGCGGTCTGCTGGACCCGCGCCGGTCGAACCGAGCAAGGAACCGCCCTGGTGCGCGAGCTACGGCATAAATATCCCGACGCCGAATTCGAGATCGCCGGCCATGCGAAGAAGATATTCGCAGCCGACGCGCAGGCTGCCGTGTGGTTAGCTCAGGCGGCCGGACAGGCCGACGAACCGACGCGATCGCGGGGCGCACGCCAATGGACGCTTTATCGAGGAGGCCCGGCCCGCAACTCGGCCAGCGAAGGGAGCAGCCCGTTGTTGAACCGCCGTTGGGCCGTTCCCGTGGCCGACGCCCCGGATTTGGAGCAGACGCTCGACAAGCTGTCGCAGCAGTTCCTGGAACGCGGGGCTCGCATCGTGCCCAATTTGCATCCGCTGGCCGTGCGCGACTATGTGCTGATGCGTTCGCTCACCGGGCTGGAAGGCGTCGATTTCCGCACCGGCAAGCGCATCTGGAACACGACCGACAAGAGCGTGGAAGACCTGATCGACGCCCAACCTCGCCAACCAGGACAGCCCCCCATGCCGCTGGCGAATTGGCTCCAGCAGCGCGTGTGGGAGAACGCGGTTTACGGAACGCTGAGCAGCGACGGTGAGTTTGTCTACTGCGTCGACGAACCCTACACGGCCAAGCAGCCCGGCAAGAACGAACTGGGCAACGTCGAGCAAGGTCTGCCGCAACAGATAGTCTTTAACCCGCGTCCGTTCGGCATGCCGCGGCCCGACCGGGCCTCCAACGAGCTGAAGGCCTTCGAGATTGTCTCGCAAGGCAAGCTGGTTTGGTCGAGCGAGGAAGAAGCCGATCTGGCCGACTTGTTTTTTCTCGGTCCTCCGTTGCCGGTGGCCGGTTCGCTGTATGTGCTGGGCGAGGTCAAGGGCGAGGTGCGGCTGTATGTGCTCGATCCGCGGACGGGCAAGCTCGATTGGTCTCAGCAACTCGTGCTGGTCGAGCCGAACCCAATGGAAGAACACCTGCGGCATACGGCCGGGGCCGTGCCCTCCTATTCCGACGGAATCCTGGTCTGTCCCACGTCAAGCGGAGCGGTGGTGGCGGTCGATTTGACGACGCGCACGCTGCTGTGGGGCCATCAGTATCCCAAGTCGCCCGACGGCAACTTCTTGCAGAACCGGTTGATGCAGTTTCGTTTTCAGCAGGTTCCGCAGGTCAACGACGAGAACGCCGACGACCGCTGGGCCGATGCCAGCGTCACCGTTGCCGGCGGCCAGGTGCTGATGACGCCGGTGGAGTCGTCGGAGATATTCTGCGTCGGCCTGACCGACGGCAAGCTGAAGTGGCAAAAACCTCGCGACGACGGCCTGTATGTGGCGTGCGTCCACGACGGCAAGGCAATCATCGTCGGCAGCCGCACCGTGAAAGCCTTGCGGCTGGCCGACGGCGAACCGGCCTGGATGGACGCTTCGCTGGCGCTGCCCTCGAACAGCACGCCCAGCGGACGAGGCTTTTATAACGGAGACCGCTACTATCTGCCGCTCAGCTCCGCCGAAGTCGCGGCCATCGACCTGGACGAGGGCCGCATCGTCGCCCGCAGCCGGTCGCGCAGCGGCACGGTGCCGGGCAACCTGATTTGCTACCACGGCGCCGTGATCTCGCAGGGCGTCGATCATGTCGAAAGCTTTTACCAGCTCGACGAGCTGCGCCAGCAGGTGGCCAAGACGCTGGCCGAGCATCCCGACGATCCCCAGGCCCTGGCGCGGCACGGCGAGCTGTTGCTCGACGAAGGGCGATTCGACGACGCCGTCAACGCCCTGCGGAAGAGCTTCGAGCTGGCCGACAATCCGCGCACTCGCGAGCTGCTGGTCGACGCCATGCTCGAAAGTCTGCGGCTCGACTTCGCCGCCCATCGCGACTTGGCGCCGGAGATCGAGCGGCTGGCGCAGCAGCCAGGCCAGCAGGCCTCGCTGTTGCGTCTGATGGCGCTGGGCCTGCAAAAGGCCGGTCAGCTTGTGCCGGCCTTCGACGCTTATTTGAAGATGGCCGACCTGGCCGTCGAGCCGAGCGCGCCGGAGCGCGTCGATAGCGGGCTCTCGGTACGTCGCGATCGCTGGGTGCGGGCCCGCCTGGCCGGCCTCTACATCTCGGCCACCTCCTCCGCCGCGGCCAAGCCGGAGGAAAAGCGGCATATCGACACGGTGCTGGACCGTACGCTGCGCGAGTGCATCGACGCCAACGACCCGCACCGGTTGCGCAATTTCGTGCTCTATTTTGGTTACCATCCGGCGGCGGATGAAGCTCGCGAGCTGCTCGCCGCGAAAGCCATCGAAAGCAAAGAGTGGTTGCAGGCCGAGCACTGGCTGAGACAACTCGAGCGGTCCAGCGATGCCGGCCGCGTGCGTGCGGCCGCGGTTCGGCTGGCACGCCTGCTGGCCGAGGCGGGCCGCCCGGCGGACGCCGCGGTCTACTACCGTCAGCTTTCGGGTCCCTGGGCCGCCGAAATCTGCCTCGACGGCAAAACCGGCCGCGAGATCGCAGACGCTTTGCCCCGCGCCGCCGAAATCGCCCGCTATGGCTCGACCGACGACCTGTGGCCCACGGGCAAAGTGGTCGTCGAAAAAGACAAAGAGAACGTGGCCGTGATGCAGGGCCGATCGACGCCGTTGGAGATGCGCGGAAATCCGGGGCCGTTCTACGATCGCTCCACCGTGGAAGCGGATGCCAACATGCAGCAGCAGATTCTGGTGGGCCGCGACGGACTGGGCCGCGAACAGTGGCGGCTGTCGATCAAGGACCGCAACGATCCGAACAATTTCGGCGCGGCGGTCAATTATGTGCGGGCCGACGGGCACGTGGTTTTGGCGTCGTTGGGCTACCAGGTCGTGGCCGTCGACACCCTCGGCACGCCGACGACGCCCGCCCGCGTGCTGTGGCGTGAAGACCTGAACGAACCCATCTCGGGTTTGCCGCGGCAGATCGGCTTGAACTTCCGGCCCGCGCCGATGCCTTGGGGCGGCGGGCATCGGATGCAGGCCTTCGACGTCAACGGACGCCCGATGGGCAACACCAGCCCCCTGACCAGCGACGTGGTCTGCTTCCAGCGGCTGCGCAACTTGATTGCCGTCGATCCCTTGACGGGCGAAACGCTTTGGACGCGGCAGGACGTTCCTTCGGGAAGCGAGCTCTTCGGCGACAACGAGTTCTTGTTCGTCGTGTCGCCGGTGGCCGTCAACTCGGCCGAGGCCACCGTCTATCGCCTGCTCGACGGCGAAGAGGTCGGCCACCGCGCGGTGCCGCTCGCCGATCAGCGCGTGCTCACGCGCGGCAGGCTGGTGCTGGCCTGGGAGCTGGCGGGCGGAGGCGAAGGTACGTTGCGCCTGTTCGATGCCTGGAAGCAGGCCGACCTGTGGAAGAAGAAATTCGACGCGCGTTCCCGTTTCTCCACGGTGGGCGACGACGCGGTGGCCGTCGTGCAGCCGGACGGCCATCTGTCCGTGCTGTCGCTGCCCGACGGCCAGGCCACGATCGACGCCGAAATCGACAAAGAGCCCGCCCTGCAGGATGTCTATCTATTGCGTTCGGCCCAGGTGGACGTGGTGATTACCAACCGCGCCAGCCACCGGGTGAACATGAACGTGGCGGCCATCCCGGGCCAGGCGGGCACCGTGCTGGTGAATGGCAAGGCCTACGGCTTCAACCGGCAGACGGGCCAACGCCTCTATCAACAGGCTCTCTCGCAGAAGGGACTGATCTTGAACCAGCCGGTCGATCTGCCGGTTTTGGTGTTTGCCGCCACGGTGCAGCGTCCGGCGCGCAACCCGCAGGGCGCCCGGGGCGAGTTGGCCTGCCTCGACAAGCGCACGGGCCGCTTCGTCTTCCAGCAAGAGATGGAACAGCAGATGGCGCTGGTCGATACGGTGGCGGACCCGGAAAAGCACGAAGTTCTGGTGCGCACGCCGGTGCAGTCCTATCGCTTGAAATTCACCGGCGAGCCGGAGGCCGCTCCGCCGCCGAACGAGAAAAAGACCTCGGCGGCCACGGGCGCGGGGCGCGCCGCGGCGCGTCTGTTCGGCCGATTGTTGGAAGGCATCGGAAAGGCGGGTGACCCATGATCTGTCGTCTGACCTATCGCGATCATTGCAGGGCCGTCGCCGCGGCGGTCGTGGTGGCGGCGTTGCTGGTGCTCGTCGTCTGCTGTCACGTCGCTGGCGCCACCCAGCACGATCCCAAGGTCGACCGCGTCGTTTCTCGCGGGCTCGACTGGCTGGCCAACACTCAGTCGCGCCTGGGACACTGGAGCGCCAACGAGGGGCGTTATCCCACCGCCATGACCGCCTTGGCCGGCGTGGCCCTGTTGTGCGAAGGCTCGACCACGACGCAGGGCAAGTACGCGCCCAACCTGCGGCAGGCCGTCACCTATCTCGTCGGCCGCAGCCGGGCCAACGGTCTGATCGGCGATCCTGGCAGCGACGACCGTTACACTTACGGGCACGGCTACTCCATGCTCTTCCTTTCCCAAATCCTGGGCGAAGAGGAAGATGCAATCCGTCGTGAAGAGTTGGTGGAAGTGCTGACCAAGGCCGTGCAGTTCACCGGCGAGGCCCAGACCGAGGCGGGCGGCTGGGGTTATGTCAGCGCCAAAGACGGCCGCGGCTTCGACGAAGGCTCGACCACCATCACGCAAGTGCAGGGGCTGCGCGGCTGCCGCAACGCGGGCATACCGGTGCCCAAGGAGATCATCGACAAGGCGGTGAAGTACATTCGCGACTGCACCTTGCCCGACGGCGGCGTGCAGTACAGCTCGAAAGGCGGCGGCGGGCGGCCGGCGATTTCCGCGGCCGCCATCGCCTGCTTGTTCAACGCCGGCGAATACGACGACAAATACGTCCCCAAGCTGCTCGACTATTGCCGCAAGAACCTCGACCAGATTCACAACGAGGGTTTCGGCCACTGGCATTACGCCCACTACTATTACTCGCAGGTCTGTTACCGCGAGGGAGGCAAAACCTGGCGGGAGTATCGCGACAAAGTCTATGCCAAGCTGGTGGCGGAGGCGGGCGGCAACGGCTCCTGGAACCAGGGCTACATCGGGCCGATTTACACCACGGCCATCAACCTCACCCTTTTGCAGCTCGAGAACGGCACGCTGCCGATTTACCAACGCTAGCAGCGCATCATCGTACAATCAAGCTTTACGTCGCTCGGCGAGCTGCGCGACAAATCGCTCGTGATCGGGCGATCGCAGGCCGTCCTGCAGCCGATCGAGGACCTGCCGCAGGTTGCCTGCCAGTAGTGCCGGGCCGTCCAGCCAGAGGCCTGGAAAAACGCGCGAACGCAACAGTCCATCGTCGTCGGGCGAAAGAATCTGGTAACGGCCGTCGACCAGCAGGTGCCAGCGGATCTCTTGCTCAAACAGCAGCACGGCCAGATACTCGGGAATGCCCGCCGCTTCGTAAAGATCGTACTTTTGGTTCAGGTCGTACGAGGCGCCGGAGGCACACACCTCCGCCACGAACTCCAGCGCGCCATGGAAATAGCGGCCCTCCGTCCGTGAACCGCCGCCATACTCTGGCAGAATGAGTAGACTCAGGTCCGGCTGGGGAGCATCGTCCAGCATGATCGACGTGGCGTTGTTAGCTCCATCCACGCCGGGTGTCGCCGCCTGATAGACGCCCAACCACGTACTTACCCGTCGGTCCATCTTGCCGTGGTCTCCTGAGACCGGGGAAGGCATGTAGACAACACCTCCAATCAACTCCGCAAACTTGACGCTCAGATCAGCCTCCCAGCGGCGCAGGAACTCGTCGCGGGTCAATTTGTCGCCCATCTCCAGGGGCGGAACGTGCTGTTCGGTTACGATCGCCATAGTACCACCTCGCTCGTATTTTACCACCGGCACAGCCCGACCACAACCGCCGGTGGTGGTGGACCTGTCCTCGCCAGAGCTTGCCTGAGGGCGACTGGGCATAGAGCAGATAGCAGAGCCTGCCCAATGCCAAAGACATCAGCGATGACGACATCCAGAAAGAAATCGACGCCTATCGGGCCGGGACCCGGAAAAGAGACACGGAAAAGGTGTCAGGAACCGTTTTCTTGACGGGCTGGCCGTTATGGATTATCATTTGGGGTTATGGGAAGACCACATCGATCCAGCGAAGGCGGCCACATTTACCACGTGCTGAACCGCGGCAACGCGCGGATGACCGTGTTCGACGACAAGGGCGACTTCGACGCCTTCGAGAAGGTTTTGGCCGAGGCGGTCGAGCGGAGCGACACGCGGCTGCTGGCCTATTGCCTGCTGCCGAACCACTGGCACTTGCTGGTCTGGCCCCGCAAGAAAGGCGAACTCTCCCGGTTTGTCGGCTGGCTCGGTCTGACCCGTACCCAGCGGTGGCACGCCCATCGGCAGGACGTCGGCAACGGGCACGTCTATCAAGGCAGATTCAAGTCGTTTCCGGTCGAGGAGGACGATCATTTCTATTCCGTCGCTCGGTACGTGGAGCGAAACGCCGCGCGGGCGAACCTCGTACGTCGGGCGGAGGACTGGCCGTGGTGCAGCCTCTATCGGTGGCTGCACGGCGGAGCCGACGACAAGCCCGTCCTTGCCTCTTGGCCGCTTCCGCGCAAAGCCGGCTGGGCGGAACACGTGAATGCGCCGCAGAGCGAGGCGGAGTTGGCCGCGATTCGCCGCAGCGTGGAGCGCGGGAATCCCTACGGAAGCGAGTCCTGGAACGAACGCACGGTTCGACGGCTCGGTCTCGAATCGACCATCCGCCCTCGTGGCCGCCCAAGAAAGGAGGCCTCGGCGGATAACAAAGGTTCCTGACACCGTTTCTTGGCCCGCCACCTTTTCTTGGCCCGGCTGCTGGGCGGGTCGTGGTCGCCGATCAGTCGCCGCTCGGCGGCGTTGGTCTTCGGGTGTACGTTGGGACTGTCTCGCAAGACCGCTCGCATCGCCGCGGCCAGCAGCACTCCGGCCAGCGCAATGCCGACCAGCGCCGCGCGCCAGCCGAGCCCCATTTCATACATCAGCAGCGTGCCGACAAGAAGCGGCGCGCAGCCGCCGCCAATCCGTCCGGCGGTCAGACTCTACCGCAAAGCAGCGGCGGCGCGTATACTTCAACGCCGAGGCCGAGAGGATCAAGCCCGATGGCATCGTGCCGACGCTGATCGAGAATCGTCCCGCCGGCCAAGAAGAGACCACGCTTGGTGGAAAACTATCAGAAGTATTTAGACCCAAGCACGCTGGCCAAACTGCAGGGGCTGGAGCTGCGTGCCCGGCTGATCGTCGAAGGCTACGTGTCGGGCGTGCATCGCAGCCCCTATCACGGCTTTTCCATCGAGTTCGCCGAGCACCGCGAGTATGCGCCCGGCGACGATCTGCGTTACGTCGACTGGAAGGTGTTCGGCAAGTCCGACAAGTTCTACCTCAAGCAATACGAGGAAGAAACGAACCTGGTCAGCCATCTCGTGCTCGACACCAGCGAGAGCATGCGTTACCAGAGCGAGTCGGCGCCGCTTTCGAAGCTCGAATATGCCCAGTGCGTGGCGGCGGCGCTGGCCTACCTGATCTTGCAGCAGCAAGACAGCGTGGGGCTGGTGACGTTCGACAGCGAGGTTCGGGCGTTGGTGCGGGCCAGCAGCAATCCTTCGCACCTCAAGCAGTTGCTGCACGTGATGAGCGAGTCGCGGGCGGAGCGGAAAACCGCCAGCGGGCCGATTTTTCACGATTTGGCCGAGCGGCTGAAGAAGCGGGGCGTGGTGGTGGTGCTGGGCGACTTTTTCGACGACGTGCCTTCAATGCTGGCCGGCCTGAAGCACCTGCGGCACAAGCGGCACGAGGTGATTCTGTTTCACGTGCTCGACCCGGCGGAACTCGACTTTCCCTTCCGGCAGCCAACGCTGTTCAAGGGGCTGGAGGGCTGGCCGGAGCTGCTGGCCGACCCGCGTTCGCTGCGCAAGGCGTACCTGGCGGAGTTCGAGCGCTTCGTACACGAACTGCGGCAAGGCTGCCGGGCGCATCGCATCGACTACGTGCAGATGCGCACCGATCAGCCGCTCGACCTGGCGTTGTCGAGCTATTTGACGGCCAGGTTGGCGAAGAGCCGGTAATGCAGACAACCGAGGATATCGTATGAAGAGCATCTCGACCCAGGAGTTGAAGTCCAACCTCGACGCCATTTTGAGTTCGGTGCAAGCCGGCCAGATCGTTTTGACCAAATATGCCAGGTAAGCGACGGGCATAGTCATCAACGGCCGCGTGATGCATGCCGACGAGCTTCCGCATGCCCGGCTGATGTGGCCGATGAATTGGGTCAACGCTCGCTTCGGGCACGACTACGCCGCGCCGGTCGTGGCGGTCCAACTCGGCAATACCGCGGTGCGGGACCGCGACCTCGCCTGTTTGACCAAGTTCGACGGCTTGCACGCGCTTTGGTTAAACAACACGGCCATTACCGACGAGGGCCTGCGGCTATTGCAATCGTGCCGGCACTTGGAGGAATTATCGCTTCGCGGCACGGGGGGTTGGCGACGCCGGCCTGGAATTTCTGGCGCAATTGAAGACCCTGGTTTCAAGGAGCAACCCGGCTCGATCCGCAATTCACCGCGGCCCACGAAAACCTGGCCACCGCTTGCGCCATGGACGAGCAATGGAGCGAGGCCTTGTCTGCGTGCGGCGCGGCCGCCGATCTCGATTCCAACGAGCCGCGGTATCGGCGGATGCTGGCGTATGTGCTTTGGGAAGTGGATCCAGAGCCGCGGGCCGCCGATCTCGACGTGTTGGCCAGGGCCTATGCCGCCTCCGGCCAAGAGCAGAAAGCGGCGGCACTTCGTCAAAGATCGCAGGGCCCAGTGAAGGCCGGGCCGGCAGGCTGCTCATCGTAATTCACTTGCGTTAGCGTTTGGTGAGGCGTCTGTTCTACTTCGGCGAGAGAACGCAGGTGATCCGTTTGCCCTGCGTGTTGGGAGGCGTCTCGACCTTGGCGATGTCTTCCAGGTTCTTGATGATGAACTGCACGATCCGCGGCCCCTCTTGCTGGATGTGCGCGATCTCACGCCCGCGAAAAACGACGGACACCAGCACCTTGTTCTTCTGCTCCAGAAATTCACGGGCATGATGGAGCTTCACGCCCAGATCGTGCTCGTCGGTCTTGGGGCGGATGCGGATCTCCTTGATCTTGATTTGATGCGCCTTGTGCTTTCGCTTCTGCTGCTGGTATTTGAACTTGCCGAAATCCATGATCCGGCAGACGGGCGGCCGCACGTCGGCGGCGACTTCCACCAGGTCCAGTTCGGCCTCGCGCGCGGCAGCCAGGGCCTGCTCGATCGGCATCACGCCAAGCTGCTCGCCATCGGCGGCAATGACCCGCACCGGCGACATGCGGATCTGCTCGTTGATCCTCTGTGAACGTTCGATTGCTTTTTCCTCCGGGGTTCGGGGTTCAGGGTTCAGGGTTCAGGGTTCAGGGTTTAGATGAGGGATGAGGGATGAGGGACCGTGCGGGGCGTGCGGCGACAACGGCCTAAGAAGAAAGATCCAAGACCAAAATCCTGAACCCTGAACCCTGAACCCCGAACCCTAGTATTCATGCCTTTCCCCATTTCCACCTAATCCCGCACTGACAAGCTTAGCTTGTTGGCGGATCGTTTTCGCTTTCACCTCTTCCTGCAGCTTGGCCACGGCCGCCTCAATCGGCATGGCGCCCAGGTCGCCGTCGATGCGGTCGCGCACGCTGACCGTGCCCGCCGCCATGTCTTTCTCGCCGACCACAAACATGTAGGGCACCAGCTTGAGCTGGGCATCGCGGATTTTCGCTCCCAGCTTCTCTGACCGGTAGTCGCCGGTAACGCGTAAGCCGGCCTCTTTCAGCCGGGCCTCGATCTTCCGCGCGTAAGCCTCCGACTTCTCGCTGACGATCAGCACCCGCGCTTGCTCCGGCGCCAGCCAAAGCGGAAACGCGCCGGCGAAATGCTCGATGAGCACACCCATGAACCGCTCCATCGAGCCTAGCGGCGCGCGGTGGATCATCACCGGACGATGCGGCGTGTTGTCCTGCCCGATGTATTCCAAGGCAAACCGTTCGGCACTGGGCAGGTTGTAGTCGAGCTGCACGGTGCCAAGCTGCCATTCGCGGCCGATGCAATCGGCCACCATGAAGTCGGCCTTGGGACCGTAAAACGCCGCCTCGCCACGCGTGATCTCCAGGTGCGGCAGGTTCATGTCGCGGCACACCGATTCGAGCGATTCCTCGGCCCGCCGCCAGCTTTCGTCGCTGCCGACATATTTATCGCTGGTCGGATCGCGAAAGCCCAACCGCACACGGTAATCGGTCAGGCCCAGCACCTGCAAAATGTGCTGGGTCATCTCCAGGCAGCCGCGGAACTCGTCGCCCACTTGCTCTTCGGTGCAGAACAGGTGCGCGTCGTCCTGCGTGAAGCCGCGGACGCGGGTCAAGCCGCCCAGCTCGCCCGACTGTTCATAACGATACACGGTGCCGAACTCGGCCAGCCGCACCGGCAGGTCGCGATAGCTGTGCGGCTTCGATTTATAGATCATCACGTGGTGCGGGCAATTCATCGGCTTGAGCAGGTATTTCTCGTCCTCGCTCATCACGATCGGCTTGAACTGGCTGGCGGCGTAGTAGGGGTAATGGCCGGAAATCTGATATAGCTCGACCCGCCCGATATTCGGCGTGTAGACCGGTTCGTAGCCGCGCTTGAACAGCTCGTCGCGTACGAACGTTTCCAGCAGGCCGCGGACGATGGCCCCCTTGGGCAACCACAGGATCAGGCCCGATCCGACGAGCTGGTTCGTCGTGAACAGTTCCAACTGCTTGCCCAGCACGCGATGGTCGCGGCGCTTGGCCTCTTCGACCATCCGCAAGTAGTCGTCGAGTTCTTGTTTGCTGAACCAGGCGGTGCCATAGAGCCGCTGCAATTGCTGGCGCGAGGCGTCACCCTTCCAATAGGCGCCGGCCACCGAGAGCAGCTTGAACTCGCCGATCGCACCCGCGCTGGGCACGTGCGGCCCGCGGCACAGGTCGATGAACTCCCCCTGGCGATAGAACGAGAGCGTCGGCTGATCGGCCAGACCGGTCTCGATGTGCTCGACTTTGAGCGGCTGGTGCAGGTCGCGGCAGATGGCGACGGCCTGGTCGCGCGGCTCGACGATCCGCTCAAAGGCTTCGTCGGCCTTGACGATCTTGGCCATCTCGGCCTCGATGGCCGGGAAGTCGGCCTCGCTCAGCGGACGGTCGAGGCCGATGTCGTAGTAAAAGCCGTTCTCGATGGTCGGGCCAAAGGCAAGCTGCACACCCTCGAACAGTCGCATGACCGCCCGTGCCATCACGTGGGCGCAGGAATGCCGCATCACGCCCAGAGCTTCAGGATCTTTCTTGGTAAACAGGCGAAGCGAGACGTCTCCCTGGTCGGGCAACGGGTAATCGAGTCCTACGGTGCGGCCATCGACCTGTGCGGCGATCGCCGCTTTGGCCAAGCGAGGCGAGATGTCTTGAGCCACGTCACGGGCGGTCTTGCCCGACGTGTATTCGCGAACGCTTCCATCCGGAAGCTTGACTTTCAGCATACTTCTCCCAGTACCCAGTGTTGTGCCGGCCGGAACCGCCGGGCCTTACGCACGCCAAGTATAACCGGCTGGCCAAGTTCGGGAAATAGGGCATAGCGGGGGTGCAGGAACGCTTTTGCGCCGCGCGTGGGCGTCACGCTGTAGGGAACGGACTCCGTGCCGTTCCGCACTCTGTAGGGAACGGACTCCGTGCCGTTCCGCCGAACGCCGATTGACCGTCGTTCGGTGCGCGCGGAACGGCACGGAGTCCGTTCCCTACAGAGCTTTTGGGAGCCCTCGCTCACGCTGCTACTGCCGCGGTGTGACTTCTTCCGGCCGCTCGGTAATCTTCACCGAAAGCTCCCGCTCTTTGCCCTCGCGCAACGCCGTCACCTTCACGCTCGTTCCGGGCTGGGTCGAGGCCACCAAGATCGGCAGCTCCATGTTGCTGGGAATCTTCTGGCCGTTGAACTCGACGATCAAGTCGCCCGGCTCGATGCCGGCCGCTTCGGCGGGCGAGCCGCGCAACACGCCGGCCACGAAGGCCCCTGCCCGGCCCTTCAATTGGAACTCTTTCGCCACTTCGGGCGGAATCTCCTGCAACTGCACTCCCAGCCAGCCGCGGGCCACTCGGCCTTGCTCTTTCAACCGCTCGTAAACGTCACGGGCGACTTCGCTGGGAATGGCGAAGCTGATGCCCTGATAGGCCTCGCCGATGATCGCGGTGGTGATGCCCACCAGCTCGCCGCGGACGTTCAACAGCGGGCCGCCGCTGTTGCCCGGATTCACCGCGGCGTCGGTCTGCAAGAAGTTCCGATAAATTCCGTGCTCCAGGCCGCGGCGTTGCGTGGCGCTGACGATGCCGCAGGTGACCGTGCGGTCGAGACCGTAAGGATTGCCGACGGCCAGCACCCAGTCGCCGACCTCCAGCTCGTGGCTGTCGCCCCAGGCCGCCGCCGTAAGGTTGAGGGCGTGAACGCGCAGCACGGCCAGATCGGTAAGCACGTCGTAGCCCACCACGTCAATCTCGTCATTCGCGACCGTCCGCCCATCGCTCATGTGTACCTGCACCAGACTGGCGTTCTGAATGACGTGAAAATTGGTCAGCACGTAGCCGTTCTCGGCGTCGATCACCACGCCCGAACCTTGCCCCCGCCGCTCGAAACGGCCGCGGCCAGGCGCAAACTGAAAGCCCCATTCGTCGCTGGAGGCGTTGCGGCCAAGCTGCACTTCTTGCGAGGTGTCGATGTGGACGACGCTCGGCTCAATCCGCCGGGCCACCAACCGGAAGGCCTTCGACGTATCGGAGAGCTTCACCAGCTCCGCCGAATCGCGAAGGCGGTCGAGCTCCTTCGTGGCCGCTTCGGCACGGGCACGAAGCTGGCCGCGCGTCATTGCATACTGCACCTGCTCCGCCAGGTGCGGCAGCACCAATGCCAGGCACAACACCGCCAAAATCCAGAGCAATCGCAGCAGCCGACGGTCGGGGCTGGCGGACCTGACCGGTTGCGGCAGAGAAACATCATCCATCATCCAGCTTCCTATGTGTTGGTTTCAGCGCCGTCATTATAGACGGCTCCTGCGTGAAGCAACATCATTGATACGTCACGCGGTCGGAAGTGAGGCGTTCGCGGCGGTTGGGGCAGAGCCTAAGCGATGCCCCGCGTGGCCACGACCAGACAGCGGCCGTGGGGCAAAAAGTTCACGGGGGCGAAGCCGTCGGCTCACGGAAGGTAAAGCCTGCCTGCCCACGCGCACCGCGTCGACGTCCAACAGCGTTTGTATAAGGAAAACCACAACTCGGCCCGCGTATTGGCGATCGTTTCGGACCCGTTCGGCATCTGCGAGGCTGAGCACAATGTGCGAACAGAAGCGAACGAAGGGATGTACGCGAAGGTTCCGGTCTTTGACGGAAAGGACGCCCATAGCGGATATCGCGATGGCGCAAACTCGGCAAGACGGTCTGCAGTTCGGCCGGCCGACGCGACGAAATGCTCCCTGGGCAGAGGCGTCGTCTACTACTTGCCAATCCAAGCCGCAATCCGCAGGGCCAGCCATGCACGGGCGTATTCCCACCACGACCACCATCCTGATCATCGACGACGAAACGAGCGCCATCGATGATGTCGCGCACGCTTTACGTTTGACCGATTACGCCTGCCAATGGGCGACCTCCGAAACCGAGGCCGTCGAGTGCGTCCGCCGCGCGACGCCCGACCTGGTTGTTTCGGACATCGACCTGGCGGGCAGCAGCGGCCTGGAGCTTTGCCAGCAGCTCCGGCAATACCCCGGAATGGCCGACGTGCCCGTGATTTTCATTTCCGGCGCTCAGATTCCCGACGTCGTGCGGCAAGCACGCATGGCGGGCGGCGTCTATTTTCTGCGCAAGCCGTTCGACCCGGAAGTACTGATCGAACTGGTCGACAAGGCGCTCTGGATGCCGCACGTGTTGCGCCGCCAGTTGCAGCCCTGCCTGTAAAGTTGGGATAGCTCCCTGTCGGCCCTGGCTCACCGTCAATCAGGCGTTGGGCGTTAGGCGTTGGGTATCAGGCGCCGAGATCGGAGAGACCTGCAAATTGCAAATCTGCAATGCCTAACGCCCAACGCCTTGAACCCCGTGCTGCGATAGCGAACAATAGTGGGCGCGGTTTGAATCGCGGCCGTGATCCGGCATCGATTCGGGATCTTGCCTCTTTCCATTAGGTTCGCCTGACTCATGAAAATCGCCATCGTCGGCACCGGCTATGTGGGACTTGTCACCGGCGCGTGTTTTGCCGAAACCGGCAACGACGTGACCTGCGTCGATGTCGACGCCCAGAAAATTGCCCGCCTCACGGAAGGCGATGTGCCGATCTATGAGCCGGGCCTGGGCGAGATCGTGGTGCGCAACAGCGAAGACGGCCGGCTGCACTTCACCACCGACCTGGCCTCGGCGGTCGGGCCGGCACGGCTGGTGTTCTTGGCAGTCGGCACGCCCAGTGCCGACGACGGCTCGGCCGACCTCAGCACGTTGTGGACGGTGGTCGACCAGATCGCCGGCCTTCTCGCGCATGACGCAATCGTGATTACCAAAAGCACGGTGCCCGTGGGAACCAACACCGCCATTTGGCAGCGGCTGCGGGAACACACCGGTCGCGAGTGCGACGTGGCCAGCAATCCTGAGTTCTTGAAAGAGGGGGCCGCGCTGGACGACTTCATGAAGCCCGACCGGGTCGTGGTCGGCGTCCGTCGGCCGGAAGTGGCCGAGGAATTGCGCGAGCTTTATGCGCCCTTCCTGCGGACGGAAAAGCCGTTTCTGGTCATGTCGCCGGAGAGCGCCGAGATGACCAAGTACGTTTCCAACGCGCTGCTCTCGACCAAAATCAGCTTCATCAACGAGGTGGCCAATCTTTGCGAACGGATGCAAGCCGACATCAACGACGTGCGCCGCGGCATCGGGCACGACAGCCGCATCGGCTTCGCCTTTCTGTTTCCCGGCGTCGGCTACGGCGGCAGTTGCTTTCCCAAGGACGTGCGGGCACTGAAGGCCATGGCCCGCGCCCACGGAATCGAACCCCGCTTGCTGGCCGCCGTCGACGCCGTGAACGAACAGCAGAAGACGGTGATGTTCGCCAAGCTGGCCCGGCGTTTCGCCCGTTTTGACGGCCGAAAGATCGCCGTTTGGGGCCTGGCGTTCAAGCCCCGCACCGACGATATCCGCGAGGCGCCCGCCCTGACGCTGATCGACGAGCTGTTGGCGCAGGGCGCTCACGTGCAGGTCCACGATCCCGAGGCGATGGAGAACGTGCGCGGCCGCTACGGCGACCGGCTGCTCTATGCCGAAAGCAAATACGACGCGCTCAACGGCGCCGAAGCGTTGGTGATCATGACCGAGTGGAAGCAGTTCGTACACCCGGATTTCGACGAAATGCGCCGGCGGATGAAGTCGCCGCTGATCTTCGACGGCCGCAACATCTATGAGCCGGCGCACGTCCGCGCCGCGGGCTTTGCCTATGAGTCGATCGGCCGCGCGCCGGTAGAAGCTACCATTTCTTCGGCAATCGTGCGATGATAGAGGGGCAGACCTAAAACGGTCCCATTTGCACCGAATCCTCAATTGTCAGGAGCTTTTGCATGTCCACCCGCGCTCTGTTCACGACCGCCACCGCGTTGCTTCTGGCTACGTCGACGCTCGCCGCCAATGCGGCCGCGGCCGACGAGGCCGTGAAGCTTTCCTGGAAGTTCAAAAAGGGCGAGAAACTGCACTACGTCGTCGAGCAAAGCACGACGACCGAAGGCCGGTTCGGCGGACAAGCGATCAAAAACGACATGAAGCAGACGCTGGACCTGGCGTGGACGGTCAACGACGTCGCCGACGACGGGACGGCGCACCTCACGCAAACCATCCGCCGCGTGCGGCTGAAGATGAGCCAGCCCGGCGATCCGGGCGTGGAATACGATTCGTCGTCGAAAGAAGCTCCCCAGGGTTTCGCGGCCCAGATGGCCGGAGTTTACAAAGTGCTGGTGGACAAGCCGATCAAGGTGAAGATGAGTCCGCTGGGCACCGTCAGCGACGTCACGCTTCCGGAAGGGCTGGCCGACGAAATGAAGCGCTCTGCCGGACCGGGGCCGGCGGCGGCCATGTTCAACGAAGATGTTGTGAAGCAAATGGTCGGCGGACCGGTGTTCGTCTTGGCCGACCATGCGGTGAAGAAGGGCGAGACGTGGAAGCACCAGGCCGCGATGTCGAATCCGCAGATCGGCAAGTCGACGATCGAGTTCACTTTTACTTACCTCGGCACGGAGAAGCAGGATGGCAAAGAGTTCGACAAGATCGGCATGTCGATGAAGATGTCGATCACCCCCGCCGGCGCCGGCGCGCCGACCGTCGAGATCAAGAGCCAGCAGTCGGAGGGTGACATTGATTTCGACCGCGCCGCCGGCCGTCTGGAAAAGATTCGGACGAAATCGAAGATGGCCATGGCGATCACCGCCGGCGGCACCAAACTCGATCAAGCGATCACGTCCGACAACTCGATGCGCCTGACCGACGGCAAAGGCGACGAAAAGGCGTCCGAGACCGAGAAATAGCGTATCAGCCACGGCGGCAAAACAACGATCGTAGGGTGGGACCAGCGAGCTTGCGAGCGCCGGCCCACCATTGAGTCGCGCCGACGGTGGGCCGGCGCTCGCAAGCTCGCTGGTCCCACCCTACCTATCGCAACATTCGCGGCGACGGCCCACGGAGTTCGTTTGATGCCAGCCGAGCAACCGATTCTGTATACCATCGGCCATTCGACCCACTCGTTCGACGCCCTGTTGGAATTGCTGAGGCAACACGGCGTCACGGCGGTTGCCGACGTTCGTTCGCATCCTTATAGCGCGCGACTTGGGCACTTCAATCGCGAGGAGCTGTCGTCGGCGTTGGAGGCGGCCGGCATCAAATATGTCTTTCTCGGCAAAGAACTGGGCGCGCGACGCGATGAACGCGACTCCTACTCGGGCGACCGGGCGGCCTACGAACGCATCGCCGGGCTGCCCGGCTTCGCGGCCGGTCTGGAGCGGCTGCGCAACGGCGCCCGCGATTACCGAGTGGCCTTGTTGTGCGCCGAAAAAGAGCCGCTCGATTGCCACCGCACGGTGCTCGTTTGCCGCGAGTTGCGGGACGAGTTCGAGATCCGGCATATTCTGGCAGACGGCAGCCTGGAGCGCCACGCCGACACCGAGCGCCGCCTCGTTCAAGAGACCGGCGTCACGCGGACCTTGTTCGATCCGCCGGACCTGACCGACGACGATCTCGTGCAGCAGGCCTACGACGAGCGAGCGCGAAAGATCGCTTACCGCGCCGCACAAGAGGAGGTGCCCCAGTGAGCTCCGCCACGGCGCCGATGCAGGCGAACATCACCTTGTTCACGATCGGTTTTACCGGCAAATCGGCCCGCGAATTCTTCGAGCGGCTCGAACGATCGGGCGTGCGCCGGCTGGTCGACACGCGGCTGAACAACGTTTCGCAGCTCGCCGGCTTCACCAAGAAACGCGACCTGGAATACTTTCTGCGCGCCATCGCCGACATCGATTACACCCACGATCCGGGACTGGCGCCGACCAAGGACCTGCTCGACGATTACAAGAAGAAACGCATCGACTGGGACGAGTACGCGCGGCGCTTCGACGAGTTGCTGCGGTCGCGGCGGCCGGCCGAGCGGCTCACGCTCGACGAACTGGATGGCGCCTGCCTGCTGTGCAGCGAACCGACACCGGAGAACTGCCATCGCCGGCTGGTCGCCGAATATCTCAAGGAGGAGTGGACACATGTAACCATTGAACACCTCTGAAACTGCGCGAGGAATCGCTGAGATGACCAGGCTTGTCTGTCTCGCCAATTCGAAGCGGCCGCATGGCCGGTGTGTGGCCGGCATCGATCTCGACACCGGCCGGTGGCTGCGTCCCGTCCCGGTGGAACACGACGCCGTGCCCGAAGAGCGATTGTGGCTGTCGGGCACATTCCTGGCGCCGCTCGACGTTATTGAATTGGAGTTGGCTCCGATCAGCCCCACTCCGCGTTTTCAGCGTGAGAACCACGTGGTCCGCGACTGGAACTGGGCCCGGCGCGGCCGTCTGAAAGCGACCGAGCTGTTGCGATATGTCGAGGAGCACGCGCCGATCTTTCACGGCAGCGAAGACCGCGTGCCGCCCTACGTGCTCGATTTCTTGCCGCCCGCTGAATGGAAGTCGCTGCAATTAGTCAGGCCGCGCGGCCTGACGTTGGAGCGCGATCCGGCCGGTCCGCACCGTTGGCGTGCCCGCTTCCGCGACCGCGACAACCACAAATACTGTTTTCGCGTCACCGATCCGGTGATTACGCGGCGGATGGAGTCGGGCGAGAAGATCGCCGACGATTGTTTGCTGACGATCGCCCTCACCAAGCCTTATATTCCGCCCGACACGACGGCGGCCCCGCGGTGCTACAAGCTGGTGGCCGCGGTGATCGAACTGGCGTTTGGATAAGCAAGATCGGCACTGCGTTGGACGTAGGGTGGGACCAGCGAGCTTGCGAGCGCCGGCCCACCGATTTGAGGCGTCAGGTTTCAGGCGTCAGGCATCAGGACAAACAAACCGACGCCCTGATGCCTGACGCCTAGGACGTGGTGGGCCGGCGCTCGCAAGCTCGCTGGTCCCACCCTTTTCTAGCTTCGTCAAGAGGCGGTAGTTAAGCAATTGACGGGCCGGCACCGTCGGAATGTCCGGCAACTCCAGTGCGCTCCGTCCTCTGGGCCAAACGTGGCGTAGACTTGATCGGATGCCCGATCAACCGCCGCGGTCCGAGTCATGGAAGCTACGCCCGATCTGCTCGCCCAGTTGCTCAACCATTCGCGGCAGCTCTATAGCTTGCCCGCGGTCGTGCTGGAAGTGCTCGAGCTGACCAACGCGCCGCAGCTCGACACGAACCGGCTCAAAGAGTGCATCGAACGCGATCCGGCGCTCACCACGAAAGTGCTGCGGGTGGTCAACAGCTCGCTGTTCGGACTCAGTCGCCGCGTCTCGGACCTCACGCAGGCTCTCTCGGTGTTGGGAACCAAGCCGCTGAAGATGCTGGTGCTCGGCTTCGGCTTGCCGGAACCGCTCTTCGCCGGCCTGGCGCGCGACGTTCTCGACCAGTTTTGGAAGCACACGCTCACCAGGGCCGTGGCCGCACGCGAGCTGAGCGAAAAAGTCTGGCGTCTGCCGGGCGACGAGTTGTTTGTGGCCGGCCTGCTCAAAGACCTCGGCCGGCTGGTGCTGATTCAGGGACTGGGCAAGCCTTATGTCGAAGTCCTGCGGAAAGCCGATTGGCCGCGCGACGAAGTGCGGGCGCTGGAGCGGCGGTTGATCGGCTTCGACCACATCCAACTCACGGCGGGGCTGCTCGAACAATGGGGTTTGCCCGAAATGCTGGTCGCCGCCGTGCAGTGGCCCGACGTGCGTGCGGAAATCGAACTTCTTTCGGGCGATGTTCGCACCCCTGCCGAGATTCTCCATCTGGCGGAAAGACTGGCCGAGCTGCTGGCCGACGAGCGGGCCGACGCGCTGGCAACCCTGTTGCAAGCGGCCCGCGGCGGCCCGACGTTTTCAGAGAAACAGCTTGCGGCGATCACGGCCTCCGTCGAAGAGACCGTGACCCAGCTCGCGGCGGTACTCTCGGTCGATCTTTCCCAGGGACTGGCCTATAACGCGGTGCTGGCACGGGCATACACCCAGTTGTCGCTGGTGGCCTGTGACGCGGCCGAAGAGCTGCTCGACGGCGGGCGGCAAGGGCTGGCACAGAAGCTGTCGAACTTTGCCGACGGTGACGCGGGCCGCTCGCTCTCGTCGGCGGTGGCGAGCCTTCCGGCGACCCCCGCGCCACGCACCAGCCCGCACTCTACCGAGCCAAAACGAGCGGATCTGGGACCGCGGCGAACGTCTTCCACGGCAGCGACCGCCCGTAGCGTAAGCGTCGCCGCTTGCGCCGCGGGCAGGGGTGGCCCGGCCGGCCGCGGCGTGTCGGCCGTCGCCGTGGTCGATGCCACTCTACAGGCCTACCTCACCTCGGCCGCGGCCCTCTGCCGTCAGACGCGGCGGGAGCTGAGCCTGTTGTTGATCGAGCTTGACGGCCTCGACGACCTGCTGTTCATGCAGGGAGTGGCGGGATCGAAGAAAGTCCGCGACGCCGTTTTCGATGCCTGCCGCGCGGCCGGTTCGAATCATTTTCCGCCGCTGGAGCTGACTGCCTCTCGCCTGGCATTGGTCTTGCCGGGCTGCGATCGGCCGGGGGCGGCCGACGTCGGGCACCACGTCTTGCACGAGGTCCGGCAGCGGATTGCGGGCGGCGGCGTGGCGAGCGTGAGCGTCGGCGCCTCGACGGTGGCCGTGCCCGCGAAGAACTTCGGTCCGTTCGACATCATCAGCAGTGCCGAGCGCTGCCTTCGCGCCGCCCAGCTTTCCGGCGGCGGCTGCTTCAAGAGCATCGAAGCGTATTAGTCGGGGCGTAAGGTGGGGCCAGCGAGCCACGATTTGCAATTTGAAATTTGCAATTTGCAATTTGAAATCGATACGGCGCCCTCGGGCTCGGCCCAAACCTACTATTGCAAATTGCAAATTGCGAATTTCAAATTGCAAATTGATCCGGGTCAGATTCCCAGCGAATCCTTGACTTCCGCGAAGGCGTCGAGTGCCTGCACCAGATCGGCGTGGGCATGGGCCGCCGAAAGCTGCACTCGAATGCGCGCCTTTCCCTGTGGAACCACCGGGTAAGAAAACCCGATCACGTAGATGCCGCGCGCCAAAAGTGCCTCTGCCATGCGGCCGGCAAGCGCGGCATCGCCCAGCATAATCGGCACGATCGGGTGCTCGCCCGGCACGATCTGAAAGCCCCGCTCGATCAGCCCTTGGCGAAAGAAGCGAGTGTTGTCGCGCAGCCGGTCGCGCAAATCGCTCGACGTCTTCAACAATTCCAGCACCGCCAGCGACGCGCCGACGATCGGCGGGGCCAGCGAGTTCGAGAACAAGTAAGGCCGCGACCGCTGCCGCAACAACTCCACAATCTCGCGCCGGCCGCTGGTATAGCCGCCGCTGGCGCCGCCCAAGGCCTTGCCCAGCGTGCCCGTGAGAATATCGATCCGCCCCACGAGGCCGTGATGGTCGTGGCTGCCGCGGCCCTCCGGCCCCAAGACGCCCACGGCGTGCGAATCGTCGACCATCACCAGGGCGTCGTGGCGGTCGGCCAGCGCGCAGGTGCCGGGCAGGTTCGCAATAATGCCGTCCATCGAAAACACGCCGTCGGTGGCGATCAGTCGAAAGCGGGCCGACCGTGCCTCGCGGAGCTTCGCTTCCAGATCGCCCATGTCGTTGTTGCGATAGCGGAACCGCTGTGCCTTCGAGAGCCGGATGCCGTCGATGATCGAAGCGTGGTTCAGCTCGTCGGAAATCACCGCGTCTTCGGGCCCCAACAGCGTCTCGAACAGACCGCCGTTGGCGTCGAAGCAGGAGGAGTAGAGTACCGTGTCTTCCGTGCCGAGGAACTCTGAAAGCCGCTGCTCCAACAGTTTGTGCTGCGCTTGCGTGCCGCAGATAAAGCGGACCGAAGCGAGGCCGTAGCCCCACTGGTCGAGAGCCTGGTGCGCCACGGCGACGACCTCCGGATGATCGGCCAGGCCGAGGTAGTTGTTGGCGCACAAGTTCAGCACCTGGCCCTCGGCCACGGCCACGTGCGCCTGTTGCGGCGACGTGAGCTGGCGTTCGTTTTTATAAAGTCCGGCCTGGCGGATTTCGTCGATTTGCCGGGCAAGGTGCTGTTGGATGGCGCCGTACATGCTGGGTTCCGTCGAGCGAGTGGGGTAGACGGTAGACAGTAGACGGCAGACCGGGTTTTGTGTCTAGCGTCTGCCCGGCACGGCTAAACGCCAAGTCGCTCACGCTCCGGCTTCAACGGGCTCTCGCCTCGTTCGCTCGCCACGCATGAGCTTGGTCCGCAGGTGCTGGGCGCCCGACTCCCAGACTTCATGCACCCACGACGCGGAGTGACCGAAGGTGGCGGCGATGTCGCGGAGCGAATGGCCGCCCATCCGCAGCCTCTCCACGCGGTGCTGCTCGTGGGTCAGCCCCCGCATCGCGCGGTGGACGCGCACGGCGTTCTCGCGAATGACGCAGGCATCGTGCGGCGAAACGTCGGGCGAAATCAGCAGCTCGGCCAGCCGGGCCGCTTCCGCCGCGCGTTCCAACGACATGCCGCGCCGAAACCCGCCGTTCTCCTGGGCATCGCGCTGGCGTTTGACATCGGCGATCATCCACGCGGCGATCGTTTCCATCCAGCGATAGAACTCGCCTCCCGTAACGCCCGTAAACTCATCGAAATGGAGCAGCGCTTTGCAGCCCGCCTCGGCCACCAGGTTTTCGGCGTCGGGCGGGGTGTCGTCCCGTTCGTTTTCGAGCTGCTCCCGCACCCAGGGCAACAGGCGTTTCTCCACGTGCAGGACCGCTTTTCCCAGTGCGGGGTTGTCGTTCGTGCCCCGCCAGCGGCGATGCGCGATCGCCTCGAGCACCCAATCGGTCAACTCAAAACGTTGTTCCTCTCCGGCCATAGCCAAACTCCCTTCGCGTCTGCCGGCGCGGCGGCGCTCGCGAGGCGGTCTGGCCCTTTGAAGGTCGGGAGTCCGCGAGCGGACGCGGTCGTCGCGCGACGTTGTGGGCGACGAGCGCAAACCGCGCCGTGGGTCCGAAACTGCCCCTCGCGGCGTATCCCTCGTCCGCGGTTGGCGTTGGAATAGAAAACTTCCCTCACAGAGGTGATCGCGGGCCGCTCCCTGGCCCAACGATGGCTTCCAGTATATCGTCCCTATTGGCCGGTCAAGCCCCCCGACAAAAATCTTCCCCGCCGCCGCCCGCGGCGCGCGGCGGGGGCCATGTTCTGACGGTCCAGTTCCTGATCCGCGTCCTTAGGGGGGAATTTTACCCTCCGATCCTTGCGCGCGGGCGGAGCCGCGCGCAGCGGCGAAATTTGTTTTCGCGGCACTTGCGGCGGACGGCGTCATCCTAACTCATTGCTCGTCAATGTCTTGTGGCGTGCGACGTTGAGTTAACTTTTGAGTATTAAATCTTATAACAGAGCGCAAAAGCGGTTTTTACGTCCTCTTAATACAGAGGGACGCATTTCACCCCGCCACCGAAAGGACGCCGATCATGCGCTTGCCGCCCGCGAAAACCGCCAAATCGCGCGATAAACAACATACCCAACTCGAGAAGAGGTCGCGCCTCGAGAAACTTCCCGGCTGGCTCGCCCCCGTCGGCGAGCTGGTGCGCTCTCTATTTCTGCCGCGCGGCCAGCGGCGACGAACGCGCCCGCGGCTTCGTGGCGCGCTCGCCACCTTACAACCACTCGAAGCGCGGCTGCTCTTGACCGGCCCAACCGCCAACCCCGACAACTATTACGATCACAACGGCGGCGCCATCAACATACCTGCTTACGCCGGCGTCTTGGCCAACGATACCGGCGGAAACGGCCCGCTCTCCGCCGTGCTCGTCACGCCGCCGAGCTACGGCACCCTGACGCTCAATTCCGACGGATCCTTGACTTACACGAATACCACGTTCCCTCCGTTCGGCGGCGATTCGTTCACCTACGAGGCGTACGACGGCAGCACGTACAGTTCCGCGGCCACCGTATCGATCGGTCTGATGGTTAGCGATCAGCCACAGGTGCAACCGCAGCAGTACTCCACTCTTCACGACCAGACGCTGACCGTCTCGGCGCCGGGCGTGCTCACGCTTTCCAGCGATCCAAACAACATTCACCTCACGGCCGTGTTGGTGAGCGGGCCGAGCCATGGCACGGTGCAACTCAATTCCGACGGTTCACTTACCTATACGCCTGCATATCACTACTACGGCAATGACGGCTTTTCCTTTGAAGGCTACGATGGAAACAGTTACTCGGCCGCGGCTTCGGCCTCGATCGACGTCACCGACCAGGCCCCCACCGGCGCCAACCAAATGTATTCGCTCCCGAACGGCCAGACGGACAACGTATCGGCGGCCCAAGGAGTTTTGAATCTGGCCAGTGATCCCGACGGCGACAGCATCACAGCGGTGCTCAGCAGCGCGCCCACTCACGGCACGCTGCAGCTCAATTCCGACGGTTCCTTTTCCTACACGCCCAATCCAGGCTGGATCGGGACCGATGCGTTTGGTTTCACGGTTTCTGACGGCATTCTGTCCAGCCAGGCCTATACCGCCACGCTGCAAACCGAGTACAGCGTGCTCTCGGCCAGCGACCAAACCAAGGTTCCCGTCGATACGATCCACGTCAGCCGGCAGATTCTCAGCGATCCCTACGCCGACCAGCCCATCACCTCGCCCTTGCCCGCCGGCGGCTCCGGTGGCACCACGGTCAGCGCCGCGCCGGCCGACGGCGCGCCGGCCACGGCGCATAACCTGTCGCTCGTCTACGACAGCGTTTTGGCCCAGCCGGACCAGGTGATTGAGGCCGATCTCGGCCTTTCCACCAGCCTTGCGGCGTCGGAAACCGTCACCGCCACGCTGACGTTCAACGGCGTGCAACAGCCGCCGGTTTATTTCAGCATGTCCTCGCTCAACGGCACGACGTCGCACGTGCATCTGGCCGAACAGGTCGACACATCGCCGTTGGCCAGCGGCCGTTACCCGTGGTCGCTCACGGTGACCAGCCCCGACATGGCCGCGCCGACGACCATCAGCGGCGCGATAAACGTGGTCAACGACTCCGCCAGCCCGTTCGGCAAAGGTTGGGACATGCCGGGGCTCTACCGGCTGTTTGTCAACAACGTGCAAGGCGTGCCGGCGGGCGTGCTGCTCTCGACCGGCGACGGTGGGGCGTGGTACTACTCGCAAAACCAAGACGGCAGCTATACCTCGCCGAACGGCCCGTTCGCTTTCTCGACGCTCACCGCCGTCAGTGGCGGCGGCTGGCAGCTCGTCACGCACGTAGGGGTCACATTCAACTTCGGCTCGGGCGGCTACCTGACCAGCCGTTTGGAGCGGACCGGAGAGGCCACCAGCTACAACTGGAGCGGCGCCGATCTAACTTCAATTGTGGATGAATGGGGCCGCGCGGTGGACCTCAGTTACACCAATGGCCTGTCGAGATCGATTTCCGATTATGCCAATAGTGTCTGGACGATCGCCCACAGCGGCACGAACCTGACGAGCATCACGGAACCCGACCCCGGCAACGGCCAGGGCGCGCCGGTGTGGCAATACGCCTACAGCGGCGACTACATGTCGAGCGAAAGCAACCCGAACCTCAACCAGACGTCGTTTACCCTCGACGCCAACCATCGTTTGAGCGGCGTTTCACTGCCAGGCGGCGCCAGCACCAGCGACACCAGCGAACAGGATTTTGGCTACGGCTCGACGAATTCCTCCAGCCCGAGCAACCTCACCCTTTCCACCTCGGTCAACCCGACCAGCACCGACGCCAACGGCGACCAGTCGGGATACCAGACAAACGCCTTCGGTGAACCGATCAGCCAGGTCGACCCCTACGGCAACACCGAGACCATCCAGCGGGACGCCAACGGGCTGCCAACCGTCATTACGCTACCGCCGCCCGCCACGGGCGACGCCTCGCCCGTCACGAACATTTACTACGACAGCACCGGAGACGAGACCTATGCCACCGGTGCGAGCCCGACGTACGGCACCTTCACCTACACGGCCGGCAGCTTCGGCCAGTGGGCCACCTTCACCGACAGCATGGGCAAAGAGTGGTCGCGGACGTTTGACGGCAAGGGGGATATCCTCACCGAGCAGGACCCATCCGGAGCACAAGTGTCATGGACTTATGACACCTATAGCCGGCCGCTGACGATGACCATGCCCGCCCCAAACAACGGCGTCGGCACGGTAACGGTGACTTACCACTACGACAGCGACGAACGCCTCGTCGAGATTATCTGGCCCGACAACTCGAACGAACAGTTCGGCTATAACGCAGATGATTACCAAGCGAGCTATCAGGACGAGAACGGGCACCAGACCGTGAGCGACGTCGACGTTTTGGGGCGCGTCGTGAGCGTCACGAACGCGGCGGGGGGAGTGACTTCGACAACGTATGACAAGGACAACAACGTCCTCACGACCGAAACGCCGATGGGCGAAGTCACCGGTTACGAGTGGAACTCGCGGAACGAGCCGGTCCAAGAGACGCTGCCGCCCGCGGCCACCGGCGACGCATCCCCAACGCTGGCCTGGACGTACGATGCCAACGGAAATACACTAACGTACACCAATGCCCTCAATGAAGTTACCTCTGAAACTTGGGACAAACTCAACCGCCTTGCGAGCGAAACGTTGCCGGCGCCGGCCCAAGGCCAATCCGGGCCCGAAACCACCCTCGGCTACGATAACGACTCACGCAAAACCTCGGAGACGACGGCCCTGGGCACGACCGCCTGGGCCTACGCCAACACGGACGTCAGCCAGTTGACGAGCATGTCGCTGCCGCCCCCGAGCGGTTCAGGTACCGGACCCACCACCAGCTATTTTTACGATACCGACGGACGGCAAAACCAGGTGGAAAACGCGCTCGGCCAATACACGACCACGACCTTCACGGTGAATGGCCAAACCGCCTCGATCGAAGACAACCTCTCCCACACGACAACCTACGTCTATGGGAATGGCGGAGAACTTCTCAGCACCACCGATCCGCTCAACCACACCCAGAGCGACGAGTACGATTCGCGCTATCGCCTCGTGCAAACGACCGATGCCAACGGAGGAGTCACGCAAATCACGCTGGATCCCGCGGGCAACGAGACCAAGCTGGTCGATAGCGTCGGCAACGCGACGACGTGGTCCTTCAGCCCGACGAATTTGCCTCTCACCGAAACGAACGCGCTGGGCACGACGACGTGGGGCTACAACGCCGACTCGCTCGTCACGAGCATCCAGGATGCCGACGCGCGTGTTCGGGATTTCGTTTACAATAACGACCGGCAGTTGACGGCCGAGAACTGGATGAGCGGCACCACGATCGTCGCCGCGATGGCGTATTCCTACGACCTGGCGGGAGAACTCACCTCCGCCGGCGATCTGAACTCGGCCTACGCCTTTGCCTACAACGGCGATGGCCAAGTCACGTCGGTCGACAATGCCGGCACGCCCAACGTGCCGCACGTGATCCTCGCCAGCGGCTACGACCTGATGGGCGACCGCACGAGCCTTTCGGCCACGATCGCGGGCACCGCCGACTTCCTCAACAGTTATTCTTACGATGCCGACCAGAATCTCACCATGGTGCAGCAGCAGGACGTAAACGGCGGCAACATCGTCTCGCCCAAGGAGGTCGATTACGGCTACAACGCGATCGGCCAGTTTACGAGCGTGGCCGCTTACAATTTCATCGGCGTCGGCCCGCGCGAGGATGTTTTGGCCGGCGCGTACTCGTACGACAACGGTGCCAGGCTTACAGGCATCGCCTACACCTCCAACGGCGGCACGACGACGATCGACACGCTCGGCTGGGGGTACAACGCCGGCAACCTTGTAACCAGCTTCACCTCCATCGA
>Ga0307374_10001796_pt1 | contig 39238 bp, 36 predicted proteins | sample OX3MG_FD_202532 | JGI IMG/M metagenome (GOLD analysis project Ga0307374, IMG submission 202532) | Soil microbial communities from Risofladan, Vaasa, Finland - OX-3 | ecosystem: Environmental > Terrestrial > Soil > Coastal area > Acid sulfate soil | place: Finland: Risofladan, Vaasa | collected... | reverse complement strand
GAGCACAACGTCATCCACATGCACGAGGTCATCGACGACTACCTCTGCTCCTAGAAGAACGATCCGGTACGGTCGAGGTGTGCAGACGAGGGGGGACACATGGACTTCAATTTGGCCGATCTCTTTGAGTGTGTGGCGGCCCGGGTCCCCGACCGAGAGGCCGTCGTCTGGGGTGACGCCAGGCTGAACTTTGCGCAGCTCGACGAGCGCGCGACGCGCTTGGCCCATGGCTTGGCCTCCCTCGGAGTCGGGCCCGGAAGCCATGTCGGCGTGTTCATGTACAGCAGGCCGGAATATCTCGAGACGATGGTGGCCGCGTTCAAGATCCGGTCGGTTCCCATCAACATCAACTATCGCTACGTGGCCGACGAGCTGGTGTACCTCTTCGACAACGCGGATCTGGTGGCGCTCGTGGTCGAGGCGTCCTTCGCACCGGTGGTCGCCGCCACTTTGGATCGGCTTCCCCGTCTGCGCCACGTCATAGTTGTGGACGACGGTTCGGGCGGCGCGAGTGCACTGCCCGAAGCGCTGGCCTACGAAGACCTGCTGGCGGCCAACTCGCCGCTCTTGGACTTTTCCGCCCGATCGGGGGACGACGCCTACATCGCGTATACCGGGGGGACGACCGGCAAACCCAAGGGTGTCGTCTGGCGGCAGGAGGACATCTTCTTTGCCACCATGACGCCGGGTGTCGAAGTGACGCGGCCCGAAGGCGTCGCGGACAACGCCGTCGCGCCGATCCACCCGCGATTGGCCGCGCTGGCCGGCGCCGGCGTCGAGGTCCCCGACATGTATGTCTCGTATGCATTGGGCCCGTTGATGCACGTGAGCGGACACTGGTCGGCGTGGGGCGCCATGCTGAGCGGGGGTCTCACGGTGTTGCACCCGAGCCGCCAAATGGACGCAGAAACCGTCTTGGGGATGGTGGCGCGCGAGGGGGTCACCATGCTGACGATCGTCGGTGACTCGATGGGCCTCCCCCTGGTCGAGACGCTGGAAGCCAACCCGGGCCGGTTCGACACGACGTCGGTCCTCATGCTCGGTTCCGGGGGCAGCATCATGTCGGGCGACGTGAAGGACCGGCTGCTCGTCGGCTTTCCCTCGGCCATGATGATCGTCGAGGCCATCGGTTCGTCCGAATCGCCCGCGCAAGCCATCTCGACTACCGTCCGGGGCCAAGGTCCGGCACAGACGTTGCGCTTTTCGGCCGACGAGAAGACGACGGTCTTCGACGACGATCTGCGGCCGGTCGAGCCGGGATCGGGCGCCGTCGGGAGGTTGGCCACCATGGGTCGCGTCCCGGTCGGCTACTACAACGATCCGGAGAAGACGGCCCGGACGTTCGTGACCGTTGACGGCGTCCGCTGGGCCCTGCCCGGCGACATGGCCAGTGTCGAGGCAGACCTGACCATCCGCCTGCTCGGACGGGGCACGCTGTGCATCAATACGGGTGGGGAGAAGGTCTATCCCGAAGAGGTCGAGGCGGTGCTCAAGGGCTATGACCGCATCGTCGACGCGGTGATCGTGGGCGTCCCCGACCCTCGCTTCGGCGAACGGGTGGCGGCGGTGGTCGAACCGGTGACCGCCGGTCCGTTGCTCACTCTGGACGAGGTCCAGCAGCATTGCCGGGAGCATCTCGCCGGGCACAAGGTTCCCCGTCAGGTGTTCCTCGTGGACAAGGTGCCCCGCAGCCCCTCGGGCAAGGCGGACTACACCTGGGCCAAGGAGGTCGCGCGGTCGGGGGAATCCCGCACATTGGAGGACGCATGAGCGACATCCGGTTCGACGGGAGAGTGGCGATCGTCACTGGCGCCGGCAGCGGGATCGGGCGACGCCATGCCCAGCGGCTCGCGGCTCGAGGGGCACGGGTCGTGGTCAACGATGCCCGAGCCGGTGACGCCGTCGGGGTGGCCAAGGAGATCGAAGATCGCGGTGGTGTGGCGATTCCGACCAACGTTGCCGTCGATACACCCGAGGGCGCTCAGGCGGTGATCGATGCCGCCGTCAACAGTTTCGGGGGCGTCGATATCCTCGTCCTCCAGGCGGGACGAGCCTCCGACGTCGGGTCGTCGGAGGCGTTCCTCACCGACACCGACCCCGTTGCGCTCCTGGCGGGTCTGTTCGGGGGCTATTGGCTGACCCAAGCGGCCTGGATCCACATGCGTGCGCGGCACTACGGGAGGATCGTGCTGTCGTGTGCGCTGGGAAACAGTGTCGCCGACGACATGGAGGAAGGGAACACCGTCGCCAGTATGGGATTGGTCGGGGTCATGAACATCTTGAAGTGCGAAGGTCCGGACCACGACATGATGGTGAACATGGTGGTCCCCACGCCGAGCGGCGATCCGGATGCCCTCAGCGACGTGGTGGGGTATCTCGCCCACGAATCCTGCGTGACCACCGGAGAGATCTTCGCCGTGCACGTCGATGGGCTGTCCCGTATGTTCATGGGGGTGAACGAAGGCATCTTCGATCCGGGATTGACCATGGAGAGCGTCCGTGATCATCTCGATGAGATCTTGGATCCCCGCACGTTCGTCGTCCCCGACGAGGCGGGACAAGAGATCCAACAGTTGCTCCTGCCCCATCTCAAGTGAGGAGCGCCAGATGAGCGAATACTCCCGCGAAGAAGTCGAGCAGGCCTTCGAGCATCTGTGGCAGGTCGGGCCGGTGGGCGAGGACTGGGAGGCCCAGGTCGGTCTCTACACCGACGACTGCGTGTACTTCGACCACCACTACGGCACCATGGATCCCGAGCAGTTCGGGACCTGGTGCAACCAGCTCATGAACGAGCAGTTTCCCGAGCTCTACACGGCGTACGAATGGCACAAGATCGACGGGGACGAGGTCGTCGTCCTGATGCAGAACAGGCGGGACAACCCGGACCCGTCCGGTCCTCCGTACCTGGACTTCCCGAGCATCAGCGTGTACCGCTACGGCGGGAACGGGCAGTTCTCCAGCGAGCGCGACTATTGGGACATGAGCCAAGCCGTCGCCGTGGGCCGGGCGTATAAGGAGGCGTGCCAGCGTCACGACCCTGACCATCCGTCCCGCCGCTCGCGGTTGCACTGGCCCGAGAGTCCCGACTGGGCCCATCCACCTCCGACAGATTCCTAGTTCGGGAGGTGAGCGAATCATGGCGGCCGCTCGAACACCGGACCATCACCGGGCTGCTTGACGCCCAGTGTGAGAAGCGCCCCGACCAGGCCTGCCTGGTGGTGCGCGACGAGCCGATCACGTACGCCCAGCTGCGGGAGCGTTCGCTCGCCGCCGCGGGTGCGCTGTACGACCTCGGCCTGCGGCAGGGACAGACGGTGGCGATCTTCGCCAACACCCACCCGTCGTGGATCTACACCTTCCTGGGCGCCGCGCGGATCGGCGCCCTCGCCGTCCCGATCAACACGGCGTACCGGGGCAGTTTCCTGTCGACCCCCCTCCGCTCGAGTGGCTGCCGCATGGCCCTCGTGGAGGACACCCTTCTCGACCGCATGGCCGCGGTGGCGTCCGATGTCCCCGAATTGCAGACGGTCATCGTGCACCACACCGGCGCCGCCCGCCCGGGGGGCCTGCCGTGGCGCCTCGAGGACAGCTCGGTGCTGACCGGTGGTGGTGTTCGGGTCCCCCCTGTCCATCAGCCGCAGTGGAACGATCCCGTGTGCGTGCTCTTCACCTCGGGCACGACCGGGCCCTCTAAAGGAGCGGTGATCCCGCACCAGTATGTGGCCGCCGCTGCGACCAGCATGGTCGACTCCTGGCAGCTGGCGGAGGGTGAAGTGCTCTACGCCCCACTTCCCCTCTTCCACATCAGCTCGGTCGCTTCGGTGGTGTGCCCGATCGTGGCCGGTGCCACCGGGCTGCTCGATCCCGTCTTCAGCGTGCACGAGTGCTGGAATCGGGTGCGCCGGTACGACGTGAAGGGCATCTTGCTGGCGGGCGTCATGGTCAACATGCTCTGGAACCTGCCCGAGGACCCGCAGGATGCTGCATTGCCACTGCGGTTCATTTCGGCGGCTCCCATCCCGCGCGGCCTGCATCGGCGGATCGAGGAGCGCTACAACCTGACGGTGCTCACCAGTTATGGCATGACAGAGGCCTTGCCGATGGTGCTCTACGGGTTGGGTGACGAGGTGCGGGACGGCGCGACCGGCCGGCCACAGCCCAATTTCGAGGTGGTGGTTCTCGACGGGGACGACGAGCCGGTGGAGCCGGACGAGGTCGGTGAGATCTGTTGCCGGCCCCGTTCGCCCCACGTCATGTTCGACGGCTACTTCGGGCGGAGCGAGACGACGGTCGAGCGCTGGCGCAATCTGTGGTTCCACACCGGCGACATGGGGCGCATGGATGCCGACGGCCATCTGACCTTCGTCGACCGTGACAAGGACGCCATTCGCCGGCGGGGCGAGAACATCTCGTCGTTCGAGGTTGAACAGACATTGCTCCGGCACCCCGCCGTTGCCGACGCGGCCGCGGTGGCCGTGCCGAGCGAGCTGGGTGAGGACGACGTCAAGGTCGTCGCCTCCGTGAAGCCGGGCGCCACGCTCGAGATCGTCGAGCTGATGGACTTCTGCGTGGACCACCTGCCGTATTTCGCCGTCCCGCGCTATGTGGAGATTGTGGAAAGCCTGCCCATGAACCCCACGGGGAAGGTGCTCAAGACCGAACTACGCGACAGCGGCATCACCCCGACGACCTGGGATCGGGAGCAGGCAGGCTACGTGGTGCGGCGCGAAGCAGGTCCAATGAGGTGAAACGGTGCGCCGTGCGCCGTTATGACGAAGGTTTGCAGACCGGCTTCAATCCGTACGGGGTGGTGAAGTGGTGGTGGGCCATGCCGACCCAGTACCAACAGTCAACCGGGTTCGGCTGGTTCGGCTTGAACGTGAGCGGTGGGCTTAATCCGCCCAGCGTGTCGTTGTGGATGGTGTACAGCCCCTTGTAGATCTCCTGCGTGGTGACCGGACCACTCTTCCCCGCCGTCCCCGCCTCGAGGGCCTGGCCGAAGAGAACCGCCGATGCATACATGCTGACGTTGTCCTGGTTGTAGTTGGGGTTGGACAGGATCTGCGGGGCGGTCTTCTTGATGGCGGCGATCATCCTTTTGGCCGCCGGCGCTGTCGTGTCGAAGAACGGCAAGCCAGTCTCGTATCCGAAGGACTTGGTATTCAGCCCAACGGCGCTGGTGAAGGATTTCGAAACACCACCATCGGCTATCTGGTACCAGGGGAAGTAACCCTGCCGGGAGCAGTCCGCTGCCATCGCTTCGACCGCCGTCACCGATTCGCCGATGCCCACGTAGGTTGCTCCGGCCTGCTTGGCGGCCAGGCACTGGGCCGTGTAGTTGGGTTGGGCGGCAGAAATCTCCGAAACGGCGACGACGCTCACCCCATTGGCCGCCGCCGTGGACTTCAGGACCGGCACGATCTCTGCACAGAGCGGATCCTCGGCGCAGTAGAACTCGGCGATCTTCGTGGCATGGACCTTCTTCCCGCCGAGGACCTCGGCCAGGGTGAATGCGTCTTCGGTGGTGCCCGTGGCGAAAAAGTTCGAGCTCGTGAGGTCGTCGATCGAAAGGTTGAAACCGCCCACGACGGGCACGCCCTCCTGCTTGGCGAAGGCGGCCCAGGCGGTCTCGGTATCTGTGGCGTCCACCAGGGCGACAACGTGGTCGACTTGGATCAAGGTCTGAGCATCCTGCAACCCGTTGGCCGGGCTCGACTGGTCGTCTTTCACTATGACGTTGATCTTGTAACCATTGACGCCGCCCTTCGCATTCACCGCGTTGGCCCAAGATTCATAGGACTGCGGCGACGTGGAAGTGCTCGAGGCCAGCGGTCCGGTGCAACCGCAGACGATGCCCACGCTCACGGTGCCCTTGGTGGCAGCGCCGGCCTGGGTCGACTGGAACGGAATGAACGCGGTGAAGAGCAGGATGACCATGGCTCCAACGCAGCCTCGCAGCGATCGTGGACGCCCAAATCCCCGGTTGCCCATACAATGCCCCCCTCGTCTCCGCTGGTGACCTGCCTCCAATCATGTTAACGAGAAGGGTCCTCAGCGTGAAGGGTCGTTTCCGTGCTGGTCCATTGGAAACCCATTGCAGACTCATCCGCCGTGTGGCACGGTGGGAACCGACGAGCCTCCAGCCAACGATGTGGCGGCGGCACCAACCCGACGACCTGGGATCGGGAGCAGCCGGGCTACGTGGTGCGGCGCGAAGCAGGTTCGACGAGGCTCCCCCCGTACTGTGCGCGCAGCACGGGTTTGGTCACCTTGCCCATGGCGTTGCGCGGGAGGTCCCCCTCGAGGACGATGAACGACGACGGCTTCTTGAAAGAGGCCATTTCGTTCTTGCAGTGCTCCAGCAGCTCCTCTTCGGTGGGCGGGTCGGAGGGGTCCGTGCACGTGACGACGGCCCACGGGGTCTCCCCCCACTTCGGGTGCGGCACGCCGATGACGGCGACGTCGCGCACCTTGGGATGGCGCACGATCACCGCCTCGACCTCGGCCGAGTAGATGTTCTCGCCGCCCGAGATCACGACATCCTTCTTGCGATCCACCACGTAGATGAACCCCTCGTCGTCCTGCCGGCAGAGGTCGCCCGAGTGGAACCATCCCCCGGAGAACGCCTCCTCGGTGGCTTCCGGCAGATTCCAGTACTCCTTCATGACGTTGGGACCGCGGTACACGATCTCTCCGACCTCTCCCGGTGCGACGTCACGCATGGCGTCGTCCACGATGCGGGCTTCCACGTTGATCACCGGCTTGCCGACGGAGCCCTTGTGCGAGTCGAAATCTTGCGCCTTCAACATGCAGGAGACCGGGCTCATCTCGGTCTGCCCAAAGGTGTTGTAGATGGCGGCACGGGGAAAGGCCCGCCGCACGGCCTCGAGGAGGGGGACGATGGCCGGCGAGGTGCCCCAGATGACGCGCCGCAGCGCGTAGCGCCGGTCCTCGACGCCCGGGAGGGCGACGATGGCCTGCCATTGCGGTCCCACGAAACACGCGGCTGTCACCTGGTACCGCTCGAGGTCGTCGACGGCGGTCTTGGCGTCGAACGCACCGAGGGGTGCGATGACCGACGTCCCACCGACGAACATGTAGGGATAGATGCCGGCCAGGCCGGATATGTGGAACAACGGAAGGTTGAGGTACCAGACCTCGTCGCTCTCGGAGAGCTGCTGTTCGATCATGGCACTCAGGGTCGACATGGCCAGGCTGTAATGGGTCAGCACCGCGCCCTTGGGTCGGCCCGTCGTCCCCGACGTGTACATGATCGTGGCGGCGTCGTCGTTGTCGACGGTGGGCATCGGTGGGTGCGCGTCGGCGGCGTTGATCACGTCGTCCCACGCCAATGAACCTGGGCCGCCCACCTGGGCATCCCCGCCGACGACGACGCAGCTCCCGACACCGGGGACGGGCATCCGAGCTTGGGCCGCGGTCTCCGCGTGCGCCTGGTCGACCAGGAGCGCGCTGGTCCCGCTGTCGGCAAGGATGAACTCGATTTCCGGGGCGACGAAGCGCAGGTTGATGGGGACTGCGATCGCATTCAGACGCGACAGCGCAAAGTACGCCTCGACGGTCGCCATGCTGTTGCCCATGAGCATGGCGACCCGCTCACCCTTGGTCACGCCGATGGACGCCAGCCCGCTGGCCACCCTGTTCACTCGTGCGTCGACCTCTGCGAACGAATAGCTGTGGTCGAGGTAGATGAAGCCCGTCTTGTCGGGGTATCGGCCGGCGATGCGGGTCAGCTGCGCGCTGCCCGATACGCGTCGAGCTCGATCGAGCGCGACGCGTGCGTCTGGTTCAGGCGTCAAAGCTTCGTCCCCCGGTCCGTTCGATCCAGGCGCGTGGCTGCGCATTCTAAGATTTAATCGATTATATTTCGGTTTCGCACGGGATTCCGACCGGAGGGGGGCAGCGCGGTGGACTTTGCAGGAGATGCCGTCCTCGTCACCGGCGGTGGTGCCGGATTGGGGCGGGCGTACGCGCACCTGCTCGCCGCTTCCGGAGCGCGCGTCGTCGTCAACGACCTCAGCACGGCGCCCGATGGCCGCGAGGTGATAGGCGGGAGCGCCCAACAGGTCGTGGACGAGATCACCGCCGTGGGTGGGACTGCCGTGGCCGACACGCACTCGGTGGCCGATCCGCAAGGCGCGGCCGCCGCCGTGGAGACGGCACTCGGGCACTTCGGGCGCATCGACGCCGTGATCAACAACGCGGGCATCGTGCGCTCGGGCGGGTTCCACCGCTTGACCCCCGGCGACATTCACGCGGTGCTCGGCGTGCATCTGATCGGGTCGATACTGGTCACCCGAGCCGCCTGGGTGGTCATGAGGGATCAGGGGTACGGCAGGGTCGTGTTCACCTCGTCCAGCATCGGACTCCTCGGGACACCGGCCAATGCCGCCTACGGCGGCGCCAAGGGGGCGTTGGCCGGGCTGACCCGCGCCCTGGCGGCCGAGGGTGCGGGCCATGGGATTGCGGTCAACGCCGTGGCGCCCATGGCGGTGACCCGTCTCAACGAAGGGGTGATGTCGTCGATCTTCGGCCCGGCAACCGGGCGGCTGTCGCCTGACATGGTGGCGCCCGTCACCGCGTACCTCGTGCACCGGGAATGCACACTCAACGGTGAGGTGCTGAGTGCGGCCGCCGGCAGGGTGGCCCGTTTCGCCGTGGGATCCGGCCCCGCGATCGGTGGCCTGCGGTCCCCCGAAGAGGTACGTGACGCCTTCGAGGCCGTCCGCGTCACCGAGCCGGCGCGCTGGTGGGGACCGCCGGCCGGGGAGACCCGCATCGCATGACGGCGCGGCGTCTCGGCCGACCCCATCCGGCGGGAAGCCGACGATGACGGGCGATCTGGTCCTGCGGGAGCGCCACGGCGCCGTTCTCGAGCTCCGGCTGAACCACCCACCCTTCAACGGGCTCTCAGGACCCCTGCTCGTTTCCTACATGCAGGCGCTCGAAGTGGCCCGGCTGGACGACAGCGTGCGCGCCGTGGTCACGACGGCCACGGGGCCGACGTGGTGTGCGGGCGGCGACCTGGGCCAGCTGAAAGACGGCGAGCCGGGACGGAGCCTGTCGGACATGCTGCACGAGTCCACGGGAGAGACGGCGGCGTTGGGCATGGTGGACCGCCAGGCTGACCGGCTCGGCCCCGGCCGGCACGTCCTGACCATTGAAGCCTTCGACAAACCGATGATTGCCGCCATAAGCGGCGCCGCCGCCGGTGGGGGCTTTGCGCTGGCCCTCCTCCACGATCTCCGCTTCGCGTCGGAGCATGCTGCTTTCACGGTGGCATTCACCCGCATTGGTCTCTCGATGGAGATGGGTATGAGCTACCTCCTCCCACGGGCCATCGGACCTCAGGCTGCGTTCGACCTGGCTGCGACGAGCCGGCGGGTGGGGGCCGAAGAGGCGCTGGCCCTCGGCCTGGTCTGGAAGGTCATACCCCACGACGACCTGGTGGCCACCGCCATCGGCTACGCGCAGGAACTTGCCGAGCTCCCTCCGCTCGGGGTGCAGATTGGCCGCCGCCTCCTCAGGCGAACGTGGGACAACTCGCTGCGCGAGCAGTTGGAGACCGAATGGCCCTGGCAGGTGGCTGCGTTCGACAGCCCCGATGCCCGCGCCGCCATCGAAGGGTTCTTCCAGCGCACGAGCAAGCCGCCTCCGGAGGGCTGACGGGGCTCGATGGGCTCAACGCGCCTTCCATCTCGGAGGGCGCTTTTCCATAAAGGCCAGTGGGCCCTCCTTGGCGTCTTCCGAGGCGAAGACCATGTACTACGCCATCGTCGAGGACGGCCTACGTCGGGTCACCATGGCCAACGTGCCCGGATATTCGCACGTGCCCGTGGTCGTCAATCCCCAGGGCGGACCCGTTGGATAGATGCTCGCCCTGATTGTCCTATAGGTTCTGGGGCCAACGTCGGAGCAATAAGAGTGGGAGGCAGACAGATGGGCAAGCTCGAGGGGAAGGTGGCCTTCATCACCGGTGCCGCACGCGGTCAAGGTCGGAGCCACGCGGTGCGCCTGGCCGAAGAAGGAGCGGACATCATCGCGGTGGACATCTGCGCACCGATCCGCAGCATGAACTATCCCAACGCTTCGCCGGAGGATCTGGCGCAGACGGTCAAAGAGGTCGAGGCCCTCGATCGACGGATCATCGCCCGCCAGGGTGACGTGCGCCTGCGGGAGCAGCTGCGCGGGGTGCTCGACGAAGGGCTGGCCACATTCGGCCACGTGGACATCGTTCTGGCCAACGCGGGCATCTGCCCCGGTCGCGACGACACCCTGTGCGAGGGCTTCATCGACGCCACCGACGTCGACCTGATCGGGGCCATGAACACGGTGGCGGTGGCCTTGCCGCACCTGACCGCGGGCGCCTCCATCGTCGTCACCGGCTCCACGGCCGGCATGATGAAGGGGACGACCGAGGTCATGGGCTCCACCGGGGGCGTCGGGTATTCCTGGGCCAAGCAAACGGTGATCCGCTACGTCGAGGTCCTGGCCCTTCAGCTCGCACCGCACATGATCCGTATGAACGGCGTGCACCCCACCAACTGCGATACCGACTTGCTGCACAACGTCGACGTCTACCGGGCCTTCCGCCGCGACCTGGAAAACCCGACGCGCGAGGACGTCATCGACTACCTGCCCCTCATGCAGGCTATGCCGATCCCGTATGTGGACCCCCGCGACATCAGCAACCTGATGGCCTTCTTGGCCAGTGACGAGTCGCGCTACATCACCGGCCTGAACATCCGGGTCGACGCGGGGGCCATGCTCAAGACCCCGCCGACGGGGTAACACCCAATCGCGCGACGACTGACAGAGTTGCAAAAGGCGGGCATCGACGGTCGGGTCGGTGCCCGCTTCTCGTTGGTGGGTGGATCTTGCAAAATGACAATTTCGGGCAGAAGGCACCTTTATCGCGCGTGGGGTGCCAATACTCCGATCCAACGCCAAGAAGCTCGAGCGCGAGCACATGCGCCCCAAGCGGATCGGGGCCGACCAGGCTTTCGACATCAACGTTGTCAACGAACTGAACCGGTTCACCGAGGATCGTCATCCCCAGACGGATGGCAACCGTTGGATGTGATGTAGGTGATGACGGCAACGTGAGGGTCCGACCTGGCAATGAGTCTGCCCGTCAACGTACCTGATCGATGTGTAAACCACTATGGCACTGATGTTGTCGTCGACCCCACGCCGGCGATCGTTGTGGTGGTGCTCGAAGATGAGCCGGGAAGCGTTGTCGTTGTGGTCGGACTCGGGAGCGTTGTCGTTGTGCTCGTGGTCGCTGTGGATGTGGATGTGGTGGTGGATGGGGTAGTGGCTGGGATGGTGGTTGTCGTCGCAACCTTGGGAGCGATGGTGGTCGGGGTAGTGACGATTTCACCCTTCGGCCCGACGTAGACCTCCACATACGGTGGACGAACCACGATATAAGCAGTGAGCGCCGCCAAGAAGATTCCGACCACGACCCAAGTGGATATCCTCACCCGCGTGGGTCGAGCATCCTTGGATGGGTCGGGAAGGCCTGTCACGAGTCCGTCTCGACGTTCACACCAGAGGCGATAATGCCAGCTTCTCGCAGAGCCATGGAGATGCGCCCACGCAGCGTTCGGCTAATCTCGAACTGCTTACCGGGCAGCGTCCGTGCCACCACACGAACCTCGAACTGATCGACGGAAATCGATTCCACTCCCATGACCGAGGGCTCGTCGAGCAACAACGGCCTCAGCCGCTCGTCGGCGAAGGCGGCATGCCCGACCTCACGCAGGACCTTGGTCACGGTGCTGACGTCGGCGCTGGCAGGGACGGGTATGTCGATGACGGCTCGGGCCCAGTCGCGCGACAAGTTGGTGGCCAGGAGAATCTGGCCGTTTGGTACGAAGACAACCTCACCGTCAAGGGTGCGTAGCCGGGTGACCCGGAGCGTCACCTCCTCCACGGTACCCGTGGCGGAGACGGTCCCCACGGTGGTCCTTATTGCCACCGTGTCGCCGTAGTCATACTGGCGCTCGGACACGATGAAGAAGCCGGCCAGGAGATTCTGCACGAGTGTCTGCGCGCCGAAGCCCAGGCCGACTCCCAATGCTGCTGCAGGGGCCACGAGCGTGCTCAGAGGTACACCGAGTCGTTCGAGTACCAGACCGATAACAATGACGTAAAGGAGCGAGAGGAACACTCCTCGCACTACGCCGGTGACGGCATGACGATGTTTGGCGACCTGCGAACGTCCGAGCCCATCGGTGGCGGGGATCCGCAGATCTATTCGTGCCGTCAACAAGCGACTGATTGAGGAAGAGGCCCGGGAGACGATGAACGCACCGCTTATCAGCATCACTATTTCGAGCCCGTTGGTCCGGGCCCACAGCGTGAAGTCCGAAAGCGGTGTGATTGATGCCAACATCAGGGTCCTACCGGGGGACCGGACTGCGCATAGTCAAGCGTCAGGAGCCTGGAGTCGGCGGGGAAGTGAACGTTTCTGCCGGCTTCATTCACTGGCGCCTAGATGAGTTGTCCGTGTGAGATCTGCTCCAACGCATGGATCCGCTTGCTGATTTGAGGATCAACTGGCCGCCACTGGGACCACGCCCGGGATGATCCCGCGCGGAATCGGCTTCCGAACGGCCTCATGGCCGAGGGTCCGCCGGGCGTCACCTCGGGGAGATCGCCTTTGAGGATGTGTAGATCGCTGCCGCAGATTGTCGTTGCGTCAACCGAGGCGATGGCGTCGGTGGGGTCAATCAGTGTGGGGTCGGGTACTTCGTCCCAGCTCTTCCTATTGGGCCCGTGGTAGACGAGTGCTTTCATGGCGTGGCTCCTTTTGGAGGGTCTCCTCCGTCGATTCCTGTGAGGTCAAGGACTGACGGCGTGCCGAACGCAGTCAGCGCCCGATTCAGTGGGAGAGGGCTGGGGCGGGGTCCGTGGTCCGGTCGTGCGAGGCACGATCAGCGATCTTTGAGAAGTGGCGCTGCCGCCAGGCATGGCTCAGGGCAAAGCGATCGAGACCGAGGTACCCGGCGTTGCGCCAGGCCAAGACGAGCGGTACTTCGAGGATGGCATACGCAGGATTGACGCCGGCTGTGCCCGTGAACATGTAGACGAGATTGAGCATGAGCCCGGCCAGTGCGGCCAGGCCGGTGAAGAGCCCCAAAATAAGGGCGATGCCGATCGCGACTTCACCGAGCGTGATGAATTTGGCGATCCACGAAGCGTTCGGGATGACGAAGTTGTGCAGGAACGCGGCCCACCAGCCGTAGCTGGCGCCGCCTTTGCCAGTGGCCGATCCGGCGACTCCGGCAGTGGCGAATCCTTTCACCCCTGCTCCGCCCCCAAACCAAAAGGCCAATCGCTCGCTGCCCCAGATCTTCTGGTAGCCCGCGTTCAGCCACCAATAGCCGAGCACCAAGCGCACGACGAGCCAGACGATGCTGGCGGCGGACGAACGATAGAGCCAGTCGGCCAGAGCGAGATTGTGGCCCGATGAACGAAGCGTCCCGTCGATCTGGGGCGTTGGTTCCACCTCATCATGACCGCCGACGCCATTGAAGGACTCGGCGGGTGGGGCTTGAACATCGGTGCGGGGTCCCACCGGGACCGCCAATCTCCCCCCGAGAGCGGAAGGACTGTCGCTCACGGTGAGCTCACCCTGCTTATGCCCACGGTTCGGCCTGTCGAAACCCAGGTTCATCCGACAGGAACAGACGGCTCCTCGCGTTTCGGGTGGACTCGGCAATCGGTGTGGCCGAGAATGGTCCAATCCATCCTCCGGCCGAGCGCCTGGTCTCCACTCACTACGAGTAGTCTGATTTTGCACTGCCTTCTACAGCGAGGGTTCCATCAGGACGGCTTACGCCGCCCGCCATTCCCCGAGAGGCGCTACGCGCCTCGATGCCGCCTCCACCGTTGACAAGACATCGAGCCTCTGGGCACCCCCCTCAGTGGTAGATGGTCCGCCCCTCTGGATTCGACCGAAGGTTGTGGCTGGCGGCGCACGTCGGCTTTTAAATGAAGGGCGGAACCATGCGTTCGCCGATCACCATTGACGGCACCGAAGCCGTGCTCGCCCCTATTGGAAGTGCCGAGCACGCGGACGCCTTCGTTCTCGGCGCAACGCTCGATACCGCAATCGACCGTCGTCCGGCATCGATGGGGCTCGACCTTTCCAAGCTCGATTTCATCGGGGGGCCGGCATGGTGGCCGTGGCAAATCCCGAGAAGCGGCCGGTTCAAATGGGAACGACCACCTCCACGACGACGCTGGGCCGGCGGGAACCGTGAAAAATCGGACTGGCCGTCCCGCAGTTCAGAGGATCATCGGGCCTTCGACATCCGGCCACAACTCGCTCACGCCGGACAACGACAATGCGTCACGCTCTGGGCATAATCACCGCTCCGAGCGAACTCCGCCCATGGCGCGGCGACGCTTCGCGAAATGAACATCTTCCGTCGGTCCGAGCGGAGGGAGACAGCCGTGGAGGCGTTTGAGACACCAACCCGGATAAATACATCTCCGCGAGCTGCAGCGCGGCTGGACAGAATTCCGCCCAGTCCCTGGCTCGCTGGAATCATGGGGCTGTTGTTCCTGAGCTGGCTCATCGAGTCCTACGACATTGGCCTCACCGGTTCAGTGCTTCCTTCGTTGACCCATCAATTTCACTTGTCGACTGGGATGAAATCGTTTACTTCTGTCTCGGCCAATATCGGTATCGTCATCGGAATTGTCCCCGCCGGTCGGATTGCAGATCACTTCGGCCGACGGAAAGTGCTCATCTTTGGCACTCTTGCGTATGCAGTCCTGACATTTGCGGTAGGGCTGGCCCCAAACATCGAGAGCATCCTGAGTCTTCGGATACTCGACGGGATGGCGATGGGTGCGGTATTCCCGATTCCCTACATCTACGCATCAGAGATCTGCCCGCACACGAGCCGCGGCCGCTTCACCGGTTGGGCGGACTCGTGCTTGTCCGTTGGCTATTTTATCTCGCCGCTGCTCGCCCTCGTGTTGATCCCAAATGTGGAGAACACCACTGGCTGGCGTATCATGTTCCTTCTGGGCGGGATTCCCGTCCTTTTCGTGCTCCTCGCCATCCGCTACCTACCGGAATCTCCCCGCTGGCTCGAGGCTCGAGGTCGCTTCGCGGAGTGCGAGACATTACTGCGGGGTTTCGAGGCTCGAGCAGAACGTTCGATCGGTGGGCCGCTCCCGCCGGTCGTTCCCATTGACAGCAGCGTGGCAACCCCGGCCACACAGAACTGGCGGGCCATCTTCCGCCAGCCACTTCGCCGTCGTGCGATGACGTTGTGGGTTACCTTCGGCGGAACTTTCTTCATCTTCTACTCCATCCAGACCTTCATGCCTACCGTGATCACCAAGATGGGCTTCACACTGACTTCGGCATTCGGGTTCACCGCTGTCATCGTCGGCGTCTCGATTCCAGGCAAGCTGCTTGAGTCGTGGATCGTCGAGCGCTGGGGACGTAAGCCCGTCATCATTGGTTTCACGGTCATCGCTGCGATAGCTGCGATGGTATTCGGCTTCGTGCGCGGTGCCGTGCCTGTATTGGCGCTCGGGTGCCTGATGTCATTCTTCGGGATCGGTGTCGATCCCGCCGTGAAGACGTACACCGCCGAGGGATTCCCCACCGAGATTCGGGGTGTCGGCGTTGCGACGACCGAGGGTTTCGGGCGGCTCATGTCCGGCGTGGTCGGACCTTTCCTGATCCCCTTCGTCCTCTCGAATCTCGGAGTCGGAGCCGTCTACTCACTGGTCGGGACCGTGGCCCTCCTTGCGGTTCTTGTCTTGTTCGTCTTCGGTCGTGAGACGCGGGGATTGACGCTCGAAAAGAGCGCCTCGATCGAGCCAGAGGTCCCGCCATCAATCGATCCTCTGCTGGCCGCGTAGCGAGGAGTCCGGTCTTTGCGCGAAACCTCGCTTAGTAGGCTCGTCAACTATCGGGCAACGCATAATCAGGTAGCGCCGATCTACATGGAAGCGCGCACCGGCAAAGTCACGACTTGGGTCGACGTTGCCGCTCAAGCAGAACACTGGCGACACAATTGGTCGCCTGGCACGACCGTCGGGATTGTGCTCGCAAGTCCAGGTGCATTCTGTCGCGCCTACCTCGCAGGAATAGCCGCCGGCGCCTGCGTCGTGCCGATCGATCCGAGCGCGACCGCAGCAGAGTTGGTGACGACTCTCGACACCTTGGAGGTTGCCGATGTGGTCGTGGACGAAGAGACCGAAGTGAAATTCGCCGATCATGCCGTCAGTACTTGGGAAATCAGCGAATCCGGTTTGCGCCGATCCAATGTCGGCGCCACCAGGTCCACCCCCGCTACTGGCTACGCCGTACTGATGGCGACGTCGGGCACGACCGGTCGGCCGAAGATCGTTCCGCTGAAAGAGGACCATCTGCTTCGGGTAGCGACGCTGATTGCGGAACACCTCGAGCTCGGGAGTGCCGACCGCTGCTTCTCGCCTCTCCCTCTCTTCCACATCAATGCACAAGTCGTGGGAGTGCTATCGACCTTGGTTGCCGATTCGAGCCTGATCGTCGACGATCGATTCCACCGTTCGGATTTCTGGGCGATCGCCGATGAGCTCGGTGCGACCTGGCTGAACGTCGTTCCCGCGGTGCTCGAGATCTTGAACCACGATCCGGTCCCAACTGATGCGACGCTCTCCAGGTTGCGCTTTGCCCGATCAGCGTCATCCACCTTACCGATCAGCGTTCTCGAGACCTTCACATCAAGATTCGGCATCGGCGTGATCGAGACGTACGGCATGACCGAGGCGGCAAGCCAGATCGCGGCGAATCCACTGGACGAGGCGCGACGGAGGCCGGGGTCAGTGGGCCATCTCATCGGGCTCGAAGGACGCATCGTCGATGAAGGTGGCAAAGGACTGGGGCCCGAAGCGATCGGTGCCGTTGAACTGCGTGGGCGGAACGTCATCGACGCCTATCTCGGAGCGCACCGAGTGCCGCGTCGCGCGCTGACTGATGATGGCTGGCTCCCAACCGGGGACCTCGGTCGATTTGACGAAGATGGATTCCTCTACCTCGCCGGTCGCAGTGACGAGGTCATCAATCGCAGTGGGGAGAAGGTCTATCCACGCGAGATCGAAGAGGTGTTACTCCGAAATCCGCAGGTGCTTGCGGCGGCAGTCGTCGGGCGCCCAAATGCGACGCTTGGCGCAGAACCTGTCGCTTTTGTCACCGTCGTCGATCCTTCTCGAAGAGCCGAGCTTGTCGCGGAGCTGCAGGCGCAGTGTGTCACCGCGCTGAGCCGCTACAAGCGGCCAGTGGAGGTTCTCGTGGTCGATGAGTTGCCTGTCGGCAAGTCCGGAAAGACGGCCCCCAATGTGTTGCGCGCGTCACTCTCCGGCGAAGTGCGTCGTCGGGCATAGTGGGCCGCCGTCTGGGCGCACGCGTTGAGGCCGCAGGTGGATTGGCAAGATTCTGCAAGGCCTTTATGGCAAGTGTGTTGGCCTGCGTGGCTGTTCTCGCTTTCGCTACGACGAGTGTAGGAGCGCCTGCATCAATCGGGAGTGGCACTCCTTCAACATCGATCACGGCAGGGAGCGACACCATCGGAACGATCACGACCGGTGGCTTTATAAGGACGTACCTCCTCCACATCCCGGCCGGACTTTCGGGGTCGGTGAAGGTTCCGCTGCTACTCGTCTTCCATGGCCACGGCGAGCATCCCCCGCACATCGAGACGCTCACCGGCTTCGACGAACTCGCGAACATCCACAACTTCATCGTCGTATATCCCCAAGGGGTCGATAACAGCTGGAACGACGGACGTGGTGCGACCGCCGCGCAACAACTCCACGTAAACGACGTCGCGTTCGTCCAGGTTCTCGTTCGCCACCTCGAAGCGAACTACAACATTGACCCGAAGCGGGTCTACGCGACCGGTTTCTCCAACGGCGGCATGCTCACCGAACGTCTGGCGTGCCAGCTCGCAAACCTCGTCGCTGCGGTAGCGCCGGTCGCCGGCCCGATCGCGCAGCCGATCATTCGCCACTGCCATTCGAGCAGACCCATTTCGGTCTTCGAGGTCCAAGGAACTTCCGATCCCGAGGTGCTGTACGGCGGTGGAAAAGTGCAAAGCTCTGTCGGCGGACCAGTCTCCTCCGAGCACGCAACGATCAACGTGTGGGCGGCCCGCGACGGCTGCAGGAAACGACCGTACTTGGCCATATTGCCCGATGCACCCTCCGATGGGACCGGCGTCGTCGAGCTGAGATACGCGCACTGCAGCGGCGGTACTGCGATCGACGCGGTGAGCATCATCCATGGCACGCACATGTGGCCTTCGAGCACTGCATCACGCGACAGCGCGTCGCCGCGCGATCTGGGAGTCGACTTCGACCTCAGCGCTTCGGTCTGGGCCTTTCTCTCGCAGTTCCACTTGTAAGAACTACTTATCTACGCAATGGTACTCGCCCGGCAGGCAAGACGCCGCAATCGCGCAAGGAGTCGTGGTCGGAAAATATGGTCGGATACGTGATCGATGCGAGAGAATTGTCCAGATGACGCTCCCCGCTGATGGGGTTGTACGTTTCCCTCCGGCCACCTGTGCTTCCCACCCTGATAGGTAGCGAAATCAATGCTCCTGCGAGCTGCACAGGGACCCCAGACGTACAATGTGAGCATTCCATCGTGAGCGACGCTCGGAACTCTGGGAGACTCCGGAGTGCGAACCAGACGAGCCGTTCTTGAGACGAGGCCGACCGGTGAGCGGGAGGCTCAACACGGTGCGGCGAACCGCCACCACACATAGCCCACACGTTCCATAGATGAGTGGGACGACAAGCAGGAGCAGGATCGCCATTTCGATGGGAGCGGGTGCGCGGCGAACCGTAGCCAGCAGGCCCGTGGCACTACCCACGGCGATCAGACCTTGCAAGAGCAGGGGGTGGCTCAAGAAGATCCCGAACGAGGCATCCGCGCCTCCCGACACGACACGACGATGTGCGCTCCCGTCGTCGGACCAAAGCACGCCAAGTCCAAAGAGCGCCCATGCAATAGCGAGGCTCTCGGCAACGACAATCGGCTGGAAAACGGCACTGGCGCGAGACGGCGTCTCATGCCAAGCAAAGACCGCGGCGAGATACACGCCTATCCCAATGCTCACTGCGACGACGAACGACGTCAATACGAGCCCAAGATGGTCCCGTGTAAAAGAGATGAAACGGTCGAAATGCCACGCCGCAAGACCACCCGCCACGACGTACAGCATGTAGCTCGGAATGAGTGCGTTCGGATTGTGAAACCACCACCCGAGTACACCTGTCGCGACCAGCTGATGGTGAATCGCGACCGTGATCAGCACTTGATAGCCAACAACGCCGAGAAGCAGTGAGCCGTGGTGTCCCTCCGTCTTCTTGAGCAATAGGCGGAGCAACGGGAACAAGAGGTAGATCTGCATCGACACAAGAAGGAAGTACAAGTGATACTGAGCCGTACCCCTGAGAAGATCCCACCCAAACTCAGCCGCGGCTCGCGATGCGGGGTCAAGGCTGTTTCCATTCGCCAAGAAGTAGATCGCGCTCCAGACGAGGTAGGCGGGAACGATACACGCGTACCGCTTCTTCCAAAAGCTCAGCCAACGGACACGCCGTCGACCGTAGGTGTAGGTGAGGACAAACGCCGTGATAAGGAAGAAGACCTCTCGACTCGAATGAAAGACGGTGAGGAACGCGCCCGTCGACACGGTCACCTGTCCTCCGGCCACCGACAGGACGTGGACACCGATCACCATCGCAACCGCGAGGTTTCTCGCCAGGTCAAAGGCGAATACATGTTCACGATGCACGCCAATTCGTGATGAGTCGACGTCCTTACTGGATTCCAGCATCATCACGTCGGCTCAAGCCAGTCGGGCGCGAGCAGAGTGGTCAGAACTCGGATCAGCGTCGTCTTGCCCGCGCCGTTGGGGCCAGGTAGCGCCAGGACCTTCCCCGCTTCGACGCAGAGCGACACGTTGTCCAGGGCCGGCGTCGTGCCGAATCGCTTGGTGACCTTCTCGACCTCGACTGCGGCGACCACTGTGAGACCCTTCTGGAACTACGCCAATCTGAACGGTCCGCCAAGGGATGACGATTTTTCTGAGCGTGACCTTTCTCAGAACCAGGATTGAGCTCCACCTCCATCAGTGCCCATTTCAAGCAAGAGGGAAACGTATGCTCGACCCCAGCCGACCGAGTGGCCAAGCCCCAGGCAGCTCCCGCGTACTGCAACCGGTTGTCCAGCCGCCGGAGCGCCATTTCCCAGCGGCTCGAGCCGCGTGTTTCATCCCAAGTCAAGACGAATAGCCTGAGCTTGCAACGCCTTCTACCGCGAGGGTTCCGCGCACGCGACGGCATACGCCGCCTGCCACACCTGAAAGGGGGCGAGCGCCCCGCTGCTCACCCACGGATGCACGACGTCGCGCATTTGGGCATGCCCTCCATGACACGCACCGCTGCCGCTTGACTTCTGAACATCTCACTCCAGTCGACGGAGATCGCCCCGTGGATGTGAACGCATCATGACCCTTACGCTTCTCCCGGTTGATGTGCCATCGGGGGAGCGTCATCCCCACCGCTGGGGCGCCCTGGTTGTGCTCTGCGCTGCCGCCCTCATCATCAACCTGGACAACACCATCCTCAACGTGGCGCTGCCCACTCTGGTGCGCGACTTGCAAGCCACTTCCAGCCAGTTGCAATGGATCGTCGATTCCTACGCCATGGTCTTCGCCGGACGGCTGCTGGTCGGTGGCAGCCTGGCCGATCGCTTCGGGCGCAGGCAGTTCTTCCTCATAGGTCTCGCCGTCTTCGCGGCCGGGTCGATCGGCGCCGCCGCCTCGGGTTCAGCGCCGCTCCTGATCGGATTTCGCTCGGTCATGGGAAACGCCGGCGCCCCCGGGGACCCCTTCCCTCGGCTATTTCGGCGGGAACCGGAGTGCGGCGTCGAGCCGGATGTTCTCCCCGTTGAGGTACGGGTTCCGCACGATGCTCTCGACGAGCAATCCGAATTCCTCGGGCTCCCCCATGCGGCGGGGGAACACGATGTTCTCGACCAGCTTGTCCTTCAACGCGTCCGGGGCGCTCATCATCAACGGTGTCCCCATGGTCCCGGGTGCGATGGCGCAGACGCGGATGCCGACCGGCGCCAGGTCGCGCGCCAGGGGCAGGCTCATGCCCAAAATGGCCGCCTTGGCGGCCCCGTAGGCGATCTGGCCCGTCTGCCCTTCGTAGCCGGCTATGGAGGCGGTGTTCACCACTACGCCACGTTGGCCGTGCTCGTCGGCGTCGTTGGTGGCGATCCGCGCCGCGCAGAGCCTGGTCACGTTGAAGGTACCGAAGGCGTTCAGTTCCATGACGCCGCGGAAGACCTGCATGTCGAGCGGGGTGTTGTCCCGTGAGAGGGTGCGACCCCCGGCTCCGCCCCCCGCCACGTTGACCACCACGGCCAAGGGGGCCAGCGCCGATGCCGCATCGATGGCCGCCGCCACGTCGGCGTCGTTGTTGACGTCACCACCCACGGCCACGCCACGGCCAAGGGTGGCGACGAGCTCCTTGCCGGCATCGAGGGCGCGGTCGAAGACGACGACCTGCATGCCCATGGCGGTCAAGCTCCGAACGGTGGCCGCGCCGAGTCCGCCGGCGCCTCCCGTCACGATGGCGGATCGGGTATTCCATTCCATGCGGTCTCCATTCATTGCGTCGTGTGGCGGCCCCTGCGCCACGAGCGGGTTGCTGTCGCCCCTCGGACGCATGCGCACCGGCCGGCGGCCCTGCCGTTCACAGTAGGCCGCGACCCCGACGGGAGGGAATTCGGGGCGGTAGAGTCGCTCCACCACGTTTCGGGGGGTTTGCCATGTATGACCTGATTATCCGCGGCGGCAAGATCGTCGACGGGCGCGGCGGGGAGCCCTTCGTGGGTGATGTGGCGGTGCAGGACGGGCGGATCGCCGTGGTGGGGGGAACGGTGGACGGCGACGCCGTCGTGGTCATCGACGCCACCGATCGGATCGTGACGCCCGGCTTCGTCGACATCCACACCCATTACGACGGTCAGGTGACGTGGGACGACGAGATGAGCCCGTCCTCGGGGCACGGGGTGACGACGCTCGTCATGGGTAACTGCGGCGTTGGCTTTGCACCGGTGCGGCCGGGTCAGGAAGAGTGGCTGATCCAGTTGATGGAGGGGGTGGAGGACATCCCCGGAACCGCGCTGGCCGAAGGGATCACCTGGGGGTGGGAGACGTTCCCCGAGTATCTCGACGTGCTCGACCAACGGCGCATGACGGTGGATGTGGGCGCCCAGATCGCCCACGGTGCGGTGCGGGGGTACGTCATGGGGGAGCGGGGGGCTCGCAACGAGCCGGCCACACCCGAGGACATCGCGCAGATGCGCGCCATCGTGCGCGAGGCGATCGAGGCCGGTGCGCTGGGCGTCACCACCTCACGGGTGCTCGGGCACCGGGCCATGGACGGCGAGCCCGTCCCCGGTACGTTCGCCGCCCACGACGAGTTGTTCGCACTGGGGTACGCCTTGCGCGATGCCGGTACCGGTGTGTTCGAGTTGGCGCCCGCCGGAGCCGACGGGCTGGACGTGGTCAAGGCTCCGGTGGAGATGGCGTGGATGCGCAAGCTCTCGGCCGATATCGGGCGCCCGGTCACCTTCGGCATGAACCAGGTGGAGGATGATCCCGAGCAGTGGAGAATGCTCCTGGCCGAATCGCTCGAGGCCTGCGCCGATGGATCCCAGTGCTACCCGCAGGTGGCGGGCCGACCTTTCGGCATGCTCGTCGGCCTGCAGACGCACCATGCGTTCGCCAAGCGGCCCTCGTTCATCGCGCTCTCCCACCTTCCGTTGCCCGAGCTCGTCGCCCGGTTGCGCGAGCCGGCCGTGCGTGCGGCGATCCTGGGCGAGGACAACCTTCCGGCCAATCCCTCTGTGGTGTGGGACGAGGTGCCGGCCGCCCTCGAGAGGTTCGTGTACCGGCTGTACCCGCTGGGTCCGACGCTGGACTACGAACCCTTGCCGGAGCATTCCCTGGCGAGGCTCGCCGCAGTCAAAGGAGTGCCGCCGCTCGAATTGTTCTACGACCTCATGCTCGAGGATGACGGCCGCGCCATGATGCTGCTCCCGATCTACAACTACGCCTGGGAGAGCCACGACGTCATTCGTGAGATGCTCCTGCACCCGCAGTCGGTGTCGGGTCTCTCCGACGGGGGTGCGCACTGCGGCATGATCTGCGACGCCTCCATCCCCACCTACATGCTGACGCACTGGGCCCGGGACCGGGTGCGCGGCGAAGGCCTGCCCCTCGAATTCGTGGTGAAGAAGCAGACGAAGGACACGGCCACGCTGTACGGCTTGGGAGACCGTGGCAGTCTCGAGGTGGGACTGCGGGCCGACATCAACGTCATCGACTTCGAGAACCTGCGGCTCGGCAGCCCAAAGATGGCACACGATCTGCCTTCGGGCGGCCGGCGTCTCCTCCAGGACGCCGAAGGCTACGACTACACGATCGTGGCGGGCGAGGTCACGCGGGACCACGGGAAGGACACCGGCGCGCGCCCCGGTCGGCTCTTGCGCGGCGCGCGCTAGGGAGACCCCGGGTCACGAAGCCCCGGCCTCTTGGCGGAGTTGGCTCCGCAGGTCGGCCTTGCGCACTTTTCCCGAGGGGGTGCGGGGGAGGTCGTCGACGATCCGCAGCTCCTCGGGCCACTTCTGGCGACCCAGACCTGATGCCTCGAGATGGGACCGGAGCATGGGCAGCGCCAACTCGCGGGCATCGGAGTCCAGCCGCACGAAGGCGCACGCGTGCTCGCCCAGGCGGGGGTCTGGTGCCGCCACCACCGCCACCTCGACGATGCCGGGCATGCGCAGGACGAGTTCTTCGACTTCCAGCGCGCTGATGTTCTCGCCGCCGCGGATGATGATGTCCTTCTTGCGGTCCACGATGGTGAAGTAGCCGTCTTCGTCGGCCTGCCCGATGTCGCCGGTGGCGAACCAACCGTCCGCATCGATGGCCTGGCGCGTCAACCGAGAATCGGTGTAGCCGAGGAACATGTCCGGGCCCCGGCTGAGGATCTCGCCGGGGGCGCCCGGTTCGACGTCGTGGCCGTCGTCGTCGACCAGGCGCACTTCCACGCCCGGGAGCGGGCGGCCATCGGTGTATTTGCGCTTGGCGGCTGGCGCGTCGCCGTAGCTCCCGGTGATGGAGGGATGCTCGGTCGAGCCGTAGGAGCGGAAGATGTCGATGCCCAGTCCCTCGGCCCGGTCCGACACCGCCGGCGGCACCGGGGCACCGCCCATGCCGGCCCTCCCGATGAGCGCGTGATGCGCCGGGGTGCAGTCGGGATGGTCGAGCAGCGACGTGAGGAAGAAGGTCACGCCGCCGCCCGACGAGAGCCCGTCCTCGAGCATGGCCGCCAACACGGCGCCCGGATCCCACTTGTCGATGAGGTGAATGGGGATCCCGGCGGGCAGGGGAGTGAGGAGGGAGGAGTACATGCCGCCGGCGTGGCCGAGCGGTGCGCCCACGAGCGAAGCCGCGTCGGGCCGACCGCCTGCGCCCCGCATGGTGGTCTGGTGGCTCATTTCGGCCATCAGGGTCACGTCGCTGTGGATGACCCCCTTGGGGTCGGCGGTGGTGCCCGAGGTGTAGGCGATCACCACCGGGCCACGAGGGTCGCCCCACGACGGGGTGTCGAGCGGCGGCGAATCGAGCAGGGCACCGAAGCTCTCGGTGCCCCCAGGGAGGGGCCCGTCGCCGACCACGATCACCGACTCGAGACCGGGGAGGTCGGCCCGTACCCCGTCGAGGTGGGGCAGGTAGTCGGTGTGCCCGAAGCGGTTGGCGGTCACGAACAGCCGGACATCGCTCCGCCGCAGGATATAGGCCACTTCCTTTGGACCGTAGGTGTGCACGATCGGCACGATCACCGCACCGAGATACGTGACGGCGTAGAACGTGACGGCAGCCTCCACCCAGTTGGGAAGTTGGAAGGCGACGATGTCGCCGCTCGAGATGCCGCGGCGGGACAGGCCCTCGGCCGCCCGCAGTGCGAGCTGGCGGATCTCCCCGTACGTGCCCTTCCAGGGGCGGGAATCGGAGCGGAATGTAAAGGGACGGTCGGCGAACCGCAGGAGCGAGTCGTCGACCATCTTCCCCAAGGGCAGCGGGTCGTCCTGCCAGAGACCGGCTTCCCGCCACGCCCCCACCAGCTCGGCCGACGGGTGGTGGAGTTCCCACCACGGTGCGGGTTCGCTCATCCGGGCATTTGGGAGCCGCAATCGGCCACGATCGACTGCCCCGTGATGGCACTCGACTCGTCGGAGGCGAGGAACAGCGCCACGTTGGCGATCTCCTCGGGCGTGGCGATGCGGCGCAGGGCGGTGGACCGGGCGCCCTTGTCACGGATGTCCTCCCACGTGACCCCTTGTTCCTCGGCCAGCCGCCGCCAGTAATTGCGGAGCAGGTCGGTCTGGATGCCTCCGGGCACGAGGCAGTTCACCCGGATGCCGTGCGGGCCGACCTCTTTGGCCACCACCTTGGTCAACGTGCGCAGGCCCGCCTTCGCCGTGCTGTAGTGGCTCTTGCGCTCGATCCCCTCGAGGCCGGCGGTGGAGGAGAAGTTGACGATGGACCCGCTCTGCCGCTCCAGCATGCTCTGCTTGACGACCTCCCGGCTGCAGAGCATGGCCGCGGTCACATCGACCGCGATGGTGGCGTTCCAGTTCTCGAGTGTCTGGTCCCAAATGTGAAGGTCCTTGCCGGGTTGGGCCGCGTTGTTGCACATGACGTCGACCCGCCCGTACTCGGCCACGGTGTCGGCCACCATGGCGATGACCGCCGCCTCGTTGGTGACGTCGGTCGTGCGGGCGATCGCCCGGGCACCTTTGGCGCGGACCGCAGCCGCCACGCCTTCGAGGAGCTCGGTGCGGCGTCCTGCCAGGGTCAGGTGGGCGCCTTCGCGCGCGAAGAGGTGTGCCATGACCTCGCCCAGCCCATCACCGGCTCCGGTGATGATGACGACCTTGTCCGCCAATCTGTTCATGCGCCCCTCCACGTTCGTCGCACCACTCTCTCGCTCCATGGCGCGTCGTGCCGCACGATATCCCAGCACCCGGCCGGGCCGGGGGTCCCGGCCGGCGTGGCATGCTTTCAGGGGCGAGACGGGGCGCCGGGTCTTCACGCCGTCCTCCAAGGGGAGCAACCATGCCGCTCATTGCCAACGACGTGCTGGCCTGCGCCGCAGGCACGGCACCGGCGCGTCTGGCGGTGACGCTGGGCGATGAGCAGCTGACCTTCGGTGAGGTGGACCGCCTCTCCAACCGCTACGCCAACGCGCTGATCGCCCTCGGCGCCCGCCGGGGCGAGCGGGCCGCGTGGTGGTCCGACACCACGCTCGAGGGCGTCGGGCTCTACTTCGCCCTGAGCCGGATCGGGATGGCCTTCGTGCCACTGAACCCGGCCTATACCGATGACGAGGCCGCGGCCGCCCTCGACTACGTGCGCCCGCAGGTGCTGATCGTGGATCCGGCGCACGCGGCACGAGCCGAGCAGCTCGTGGCCGGGCGCGACATGATCCTGATCACCCTGGGCGGCCAGGGTGTGCAGCCGGGTTTCGATCTGAGTGCGCGGGCGCTCGCCGCGTCCTCCGCCCCACCGCCGGTGCCGCTCCCCGACGAGGACGCCATCTGCACCATCTTCCTCACCAGCGGGAGCACGGGCCAGCCGAAGGGCGTCATGGTCTCCCAGCGCGCCACCTGGCTCCGCACCCATGCCGGCGCGGCCGCCTACTCGACCACCGGCGGCGCCGGCGAGGTCATCATGTTCCCCCTCTTCCACATGGCGGGCTGGAACTTCGCCATGATGGCCTGGTCCGCCCGGCACGCCGCACATCTCGTCCGCCGGGCCGACGCGTCACAGCTGCTCGGCGCCGTCGGGCGCTGGTCACCCTCGGTCATCTACTGCATCCCGGCGGTGTGGCGGCGCATCCTCGAAAGTGACATAGCGGTCGACACCAGCTGTGTCGAGTGGGCCCTGACCGGGACCTCACAGGTCACACAGGAGCTCTTGGTGGGCATCAAGGAGCGGTTCCCGGCGGCCCGCACGACCGTCAACTACGGGTCCACCGAGACCGCCCGCGCCGTGGGGCTGCGGGACCCGGATCTGTTCACCCATCCCGGCAGCGTCGGCCATCCCATCCCCGGGGTCCAGGCCAAGGTGGCGGACGACGGGGAGCTCCTGATCACGAGCGACCGGCTGATGGCCGGCTACTTCGAGCTTCCCGTAGAGACCGCACAGGCCCTCCAAGCCGGGTGGTACCACACCGGGGACCTGGCCGAGCAGGACGACGAGGGCTACCTGTACATCGTGGGCCGCAAGAAGGAAGTCATCCGCACCGGAGGCGAGACGGTGGCCCCGGTCGAGGTCGAGTCGGCGCTGGCGGGCTACCCCGGAATTGCCGACCTGGCGATCGTCGGCATCCCTGATCCCCAGTGGGGCGAGGTGGTCTGCGCGGTCGTCGTGCTGCACGAGGGAGCGGAGGTTCCCAGCGTCGAGGGCTTGCGGACCCACATCGGAGAACGTTTGGCGGCGTACAAACACCCACGTAGGGTGGTCCAGGCCGCGGTGCTTCCACGCACCGCGGCAACGGGCCAGGTGCAGCGGGCCAAACTGGTCCGACAATTCGGGTCCTAGGAGGACTGGTGGAGAGAGAAGTGCTGTTCACAGGGGTCGGGGGGCAGGGCGTCCAGATCGCCTCGAAGACCCTGGCCACGGCGGCGATCGCCGAGGGACGCCAGGTCATGCTGGTGCCCCGTTACGGGGGCGGCATGCGCGGTGGGATGACCAACGCCGAGGTCACCATCGGCGACGGGGCCCTGCGGGCGCTGGCGGTGGCCACCTCGGCCTGGTCGGCCTACGTGATGGATCCGAGTTACTGGACCACTATCCAACCCAACCTGGCCCCCGGGGCCGTGGTCGTCGTCAACTCCTCGCTGTTCAACCGGGCCGTCGACGTGCCCGAGGCCAAGGTGTTCGAGGTGGCGGCGAGCGACGTGGCGGCCGAATTGGGCAACCCGATGAGCGCCGGCTTCGTCCTGCTGGGCGCATTCGTGGCCCTGACCGGGCTCGTCAGCCTCGACAGCGCGATCGTCGCCATGCGCGAGCTGGTGCCGGCCTACCGGACGCAGCACCTCGAGGCGAACGGGCGGGCGCTGCGGGCCGGTGCGGCCCTCCTCCCGGCGCACGGCGCGCCGGCGTGGGAGCACGATACGGCGGTGGCGTCGTGAGCCCCGCCCCCAGTACCCCAGGGAGAGCCCATCTGACGCGGGGCACCGTCGTGCTGGACGCCGAGCGCTGCAAGGGCTGCGGGTTGTGCATCCCGGCCTGCCGCCCGGGCGTGCTGTCGATGTCGAGCACCACGAACGCCGCCGGCTTCAACCTGCCCGAGTTGCGCGAGGGGTGTACGGGCTGCATGGCCTGTGCCGAGATCTGCCCCGACTTCGCGCTCGAGGTGTGGAAATTCGAAGTGCCGGTCGCCGCGTCGGCCACGGAAAAGGAGGACTGACATGGCGCCCCGTCTCATGCAAGGGAGCGACGCCGTGGCCGATGCGGCCATCCTGGCCGGATGTCGTTTCTTCACCGGCTACCCGATGCTGCCCTTCACCGAGCTGTTGGAGAACATGGCGAAGAAGCTCCCGGCCGCCGGGGGCGTGTGCATCAACGCGGAGAGCGAGATGGAGGCCATCAACATGGCTCTCGGGGCGGCGGCCACCGGGGCCCGGGCGGCCACCGGCTCGTGCGGGCAGGGGATCAGCCTGATGCAAGAGGGCATCGCCGAGCTGGCGCTCAACGAGTTGCCACTGGTCGTCTTCAACATGGCCCGGGGCCAGCAGGACTACTTCCAGTCGACCCGCGGGGGTGGCTGGGGCGACTACCGCACCATCACCTTGGCGCCCAAGGACATCCCTGAGGCCGTCGCGCACACGCAGGAGCTGTTCCACCTGGCCGACCTCTATCGCACCCCGGTCATCCTCTACGGCGATTACGTCATCGCCCACACCTCGGTGGGTATCGAGGTGGAGGCGATGGAATTCGGTCCCCTCGAGCCGAAGGACTGGGCGCTCGACGGCACCATGAGCGGTACCGGACGGGCCCGCCAGATCTGGACCTGGAACCGGGGCAAGCCCAACACCCCCGGCGTCGGCCCGGACCGGGCCTGGAACACGATCGCCGACAAGTACGCCCACATTGAGGCCACCGAGCAACGCTTCGAGACCTACCGGGCCGAGGACGCCGAGACCTTGATCGTCTCGTTCGGCACGACGTCGGTCTTCGTCGACCGTGTGGTGGACGACCTGCGCGCGGAGGGGTTGTCCGTCGGTTCCTTCCGGCCCATCACCCTGTGGCCGTTCCCGGCCGTCGGGCTGGCCGAGGCGACCAGGGGAAAGCGGCACGTGCTGACCTACGAGCTCAACGCCGGCCAGATGATCGACGACGTCCGCATGTACGCGCACGACCGCTCGGTCATCCGGGCCATCGGCGGGGTCTCCCAGGACGAGTCGGGCATGCGCCAAGGTGACCTGTTGAACGCTGACGAGGTTCGTCAGCGCGTACGCCGAGCGGTAGGCGAGCCCGTCGCCGCCGGCCAATGAATGGCAATGCAGTGAGAGGAGTCGCATGACCACCGTCGACATCACCACCGCGCCGGAGCGCGCCGCCCACCGCGTCGCCGAGTTCAAGCCCAACCTGCTCCAGTCCTCCGAGCACGACCTGTGCCCGGGATGCGGGCATCCCGTGGCGTGGCGCCTCGTCCTCGACTCCCTGGTCGAGCTCGAGCTCGAGCGTCGCACCATCCTCATCGCCGGACACGGGTGCTACACCCAGATGATGAGGATCAGCGACATCGATTCCTTGCAATGCCTCCACGGCCGCGCTCCCGCGGTGGCCACCGGCGTCAAGCGGATGAAGCCCGACGCCGCCGTCCTCACACTGCAGGGCGACGGCGACATGGTGAGCGAGGGCCTGCACGAGGTGCTGCACGCCGCCGCCCGGGGCGAGAAGGTGACGGCGCTGCTGTTCAACAACGGCGTCTTCGGGGACACGGGCGGCCACATGACGGCGACGACCGTCATCGGGCAACGGACCAAGACGAGCCTCGAGGGCCGGGAGGCCGGGGAGCACGGGTACCCGATCGACGTGGCGAAGCTGCTGGCCCAGATCGAGGGCGCCGCCTATGTCGCCCGCGGTGCGGTCAACACGCCGGGCATGATCGCCCGCACCAAGCGGATGATCCGCCGCGCCCTGGAACTGCAGATGGCGGGAGCGGGCTTCACCTTCGTCGAGGTGCTCACCATGTGCCCCACCGGGTGGTTCGTCCCGACGTTGGACGGTCCTGAGTACCTGGAGGACTCCATGATGGAGACCTTCGGCATCGGCGAGCTCAAGGCTCCCGACTGACCAGCGCCGCCACGGCGTTGCGGTCGGGCTTGCCCAGTCCGAGGACGGGGAACCGGTCCACGGTGATCACCCGTTCCGGGGTCTTGTACACGGCGATCCCACTCGCCTGGAACCAGGCGCGGCACTCTTCGAGGTCGAACGGCGCACGGGCCACGACGCACGCCGCCACCTTCTGCCCCAGCCGGTCGTCGGGGTAGCCGACCACCACCGCCTGGTCGACAGCCGGGTGGGCCTCGAGCACCCGCTCGACCTCGGCCGGCACGATGTTCTCGCCGCCACGGATGATCAACTGCCTGAGCCGGCCGATGATGGACAGCCAGCCGGCCTCGTCGAGGGTGGCCAGGTCTCCGGTGCGGTACCAGCTCCTCGTCATGGAGGCTGCGGTCTGGGCTGGGTCGGCGTAGCCACAGAACAGCTCGGGACCTCGCACCACCAATTCGCCCGGCTGTCCCGCCGCCACCCGGCGGCGGGTGGCGGGGTCGACGATGCGCAGCTGCACCGACCCTATGGCTCGCCCGTCGGTTTCCCGCGCCCGTTCCGGGGGATCGCTCAGGGTCGACGTGGTGACGTTCGGCGCCTCGGTGGACCCGTAGGTGCGCTTGACGAAAGCCCCGAAGGCCTCGGCCGTGGCCGCCACGAATTCCGGGCTGACGGTCATCGCCCCGCACGAGAGGAGCCGCATCGACGCGACGGCTTCCCGGGAGAAGTTGGCGGCACCGGCCATCGTGGAGAAGAAGGTCGGTGGGCCGCCCATGAAGGTCACCCCCTCGCGTTGCACGGTCTCGACTGCCCGTTCGGGATCCCAGCGGTCCATGAGGATGACACGCATACCGGTGGCTCTGGGAACGAGAATGCCGCTCAGGAGGCCCGAGATGTGGGACAGGGGAGCGGGCGTCAGCACCGTGTCGGTGGACGTGAGCCCGTGGGCGCCCGCCAGGGTGATCGCCTTGTAGGAAAGAGCCCGGTGGCTGTGGAGCACGACCTTGGGCTCTCCCGTCGAGCCCGAGGTGAAAAGGGCGACGGCCAGGTCCGACGGCCTGGCCGATCCCGCGTCGACGGGAGGAGCGCCACACAGTGCCTCCCATGCTGGGGTACCGAGCTCGGCCTGGTGGACGCCGCCCCGTTCCGAGACGGGCAGCCCTTGGCGCGAGAGCACCACTTTCGGATCAACCGCGGTCAGCATCCGGTCGACCTCGGAGGATCCGACCAGGTGATGGATCGGGACGGCGACCGCCCCGAGGCGCCAGCAGGCCCGGAAGAGCAGGTGGGCCTCCAGGCAGTTCGGGAGCTGCCAGGCCACGGCGTCGCCCCGGGCCACACCGGCGGCCCGCAGGCCACCCGCCAGTACCGCCACGTGGCGTGCCTCGGTTGGCCGGTCGAACCGCTGCCGCGAGTCGGCGATGTCGGCTGCGCCGTGGCCGGCGCCGGCGCTGTGGGAGCCCAGCGCGTCGAGGGTCGGCACGTCCCACGCGCCACCGGGCTGGCGGTACGTGGCGCTCCCGGGGTGGCGAGAGGTCGGCCGCAGTCGCACCGGCCGGGTCAGCCGGCGCGGGCGACGGGGTGCGGCGCCACCATCACGCCTCGGTGGTGACCAGGAGGCATCCGCACGTGTTGCCGCCTCCGGCGGCCACGGCCGCCACCTTTGGCTGCTTCGGCACCTGGCGCTCGCCGCCTTCGCCGCGGAGCTGCACGCAGGCCTCGTGGAGGAAGCCGTAGCCGTGGAGCCGACCGGCGGAGAGCTGCCCGCCCGCGGTGTTGAGGGGCAGGGCACCGTCGCGCCCGATGCGCGTGCCGCCCTCGACGAAGGGCCCGCTCTCGCCTTTCCCGCAGAGCTGCAACGCCTCGAGCCAGAGCATGGTCAGGTAGCTGAACCCGTCATAGATCTGGGCCATGTCCACGTCGGCCGGCGTGAGGGAGGTGCGGCCCCACATCTGAGCGGCCGCGTCCGTGCCGACCGTGCGGGTCAGATCCTTCAGCTGGTCCCAGCTGGGCCGGTCGTGGATCGCCGTGCCCATGGCCTCGATGTAGACCGGCGGCTTGGCCAGGTCCCGCGCCAGCTCGCGCCGCGAGATGACGAAGGCGGTGGCGCCGTCGCACGGCACGTCGCAGTCGAAGAGGCGCAAGGGCGTGGTGATGATCCGGGAGTTGAAGTAGTCCTCGAGGGTCAGAGGATCGCGGTAGATCGCCTTGGGGTTCAGCCCGGCGTTACGCCGGCCGTTGAGCGCGATCTGCGCCAGTTGTTCGGAGGTGGTCCCATAGCGGTCCATGTGGGCCTGGGCGTACAGGGCGACCCAAATGGGTGCCCCGGCCGAGCCGAAGGGCAGCATCCATTGCTGGAAGCCACCGGCATAGATCGTGCCGCCACCGCCTCCGCCTGGCCCTCCGCCGGGCCCGAGGCTGGCCCGCCCACCGGTTCCTTGCGCGCTGCCCTCCCAGACAGAGCGGAAGCACAGGACATGGTCGGCCAGGCCGCCACCGATGGCCAGGATGGCCTTTATCACCGAACCCAGCTGGCCCGGGGTCTCGACGCCGCTGTCGTACCAGTCCACCTCGAGGCGCATGGCGTCGATCACGTCGTAGGCTGCGGCGCCCGTGAACCCCTTGGGCTGCGACATGTTTCCCGGGTAGGTGGAGAGCCCGTTGATGTCCGACGGCTTCAGGCCCGCGTCGGCCACCGCGGCGTAACAGGCGTCGAGCGTGAGCTCGAGCGGATCGCGCCCGAGCCGGCGCCCGATGTCGGACTGGCCGATGCCCGACACGGCGCACTGCTTCTCGGGCCGGTCCTCGCGGATACTCACTTCTGGCCTCCTTGGGGCTCGAACAGCGGCAACCACACGTCGCCGTGCGGGTCCTCGATGTGGCGGAACACGACCTGGAGCGCCATGCCGATGCGAATCTCCTCCAGCGGGCAATTGACCACGTTGGTGGTCAAGCGGAGCTCGGGTTGCTCGACGATCTCGACCAGGGCCACGACGTAGGGCAGCTCGAAACCGGGCAGCCAGCCGTGATGGTTGACGGTGTAGGAGGCCAGTGCGGCCCGCCCGCTCACCGCCTCGGGCGCCAGGTTCTTCGACTGGTCGCGTGGGCAGATCGGGATGGGGGGGTGGAGGTAATAGCCGCAGTCCTGGCAGCGCATGAAGACCAGCTGCCCTTTCTCGCCGCCCTGCCAAAAGTGGCGGTTCACGTCGGTGAGCTCAGGCACCACCACCGTCGTGCTCTGTTCGGTCATGACGAACTCCTTGTCCTCTGTGTCGGGCGCTGCATCAGCGCGGTCATCGAACTCGGGCCGGCGCAACGGTCGAAGGCGACTGCACGGCGACGGCATCGTCCAGCAGGGCGGCGATCAGATCCTCGTCCAGGCCGAGCTCGGTGAGGACCTCGACCGTGTGCTCGCCCAGCGCTGGTGGGGCCAGTTGCAGGCTCACCTCGAGGTCGCCCAGGCTCCAGAGGGCGCCGACCTGCTCCAGCTCGCCCCATTCGGCGTGCGGGTAGGAAGCCACCAGGCCGAGCTCCCGGAACAACGGGTCGTCGAGGAACGCCTCCCCCTGGTCGAGGTTCACCGGTTCGCACGGCACGCCGGCATCACGAAGGGCACGCAGCGTCGTCTCGCATGCTGCGCCGGCCAGCACGGTCACCAGCCCCTCCGGGTCCTCCGCCCCGACGACGGCACAGGCCCGCGCCAGCTGGCCCTCGTCGAGCGCGCACAGGGCGATCCAGCCATCGGCCAGGGCATAGAGGCGGTAGCCCGGGGACAGCCCCATCTGCTCGTGGTCGAGGACCTCGGCCGTGGCGGCCAGGCCCCCGTCCTGGAGGAAGGTCTCGCTGTTGGTGAGGACGCCACCGCCGAGCAGCGATCCGGTCACGAACTGGCCGGCGCCGGTCCGATCGCGGTGATACACGGCCAGCAGGGTGGCGACGGTCGAGCCCATGGCACACAGATGGTCCATGAACCCGAAGCGGAACCACATCGGGTCGTTCCCCTCACCGCCGCCCAGCACCTCCCATCCGGCCGAGGCCTGGAAGAGCTGGTCATAGCCGGGCCAGTCGGCTCGCTCGCCTTTGGGGCCGTAGGAGCTGGCATGGCAGTAGACGACGTCCGGGTTGATGGCCCGCAGCGCTTCGTAATCGAGTCCCAGCTTGCGCGCGGCGGGCATCCGCAGGTTGTGGTGCACCACGTCCGCCCACGCCACGAGGGCCTCGAGGGCGGGACGGGCGGCCGGCGACCTGAGGTCGAGCGCCACCCCCCGCTTGCCCCGTTGGCAGGCGGCGAAGACCCTTTCCACATGGCGCATCTTGTCGCCCGTCGTGGCCTCCACCTTGATCACGTCGGCGCCGAGGTCGGCCAAGAGCATGGGGCCGAGGGGTCCGGCGAGGAAGTTCCCCAGATCGAGGACGCGCAGGCCCTGCAGGGGCGAGCGCACGGATGCTCCCGGCGACGGTCGCCCGGCGTCGGACCCGTCATCGGCCCGGCGCGTCCACGCTTCGGCGAGCACCTCCTCGGTGTGCTCGCCCAGGGCCGGGGCGAGCCTGGTCACCCGGGAGGGTGGCGAGGTGGAGAAGGGCGTCCCGGCCTGGATCATGCGGCCCCGGACCGGATCGACCACCTCGGTGACGTAGCCGTTCACCCGGGCCTGCTCGTCGGCCAAAATGGCCCCGTAGGGGGCCGACGGCTGGGCCGGGATGTCGTGCGCCCAGAAGTCCTCGAGCCACTCCCGGGCCGGTCTGGTCCGGAAGGCCACCCGGTTCGCCCCGAAGTTGGGGTAGCCGGGTGTGGCCAGGCCACCGAAGGCGGCGTTCGCCGCGGCCACTCCCTCCTCGCCCATGTCCGCGAAGGCCTGGACCATGAGCGGCGAGTCGACGTCGGCGTTGCGCATCAGGTGGATCCAGGTCCCGTCGCCGGCCTCGAACATCGAGGGCACGAGGTCTTTGGGCAGGCCCCACGAGAAGCCCGGGCCGGGTGTCTCGGCCCGGGCCCAGTGCATCATGGTCGGTACCAGGGCACCTTGGGCCAGGCTGGTATGCGCCCGCCCGCCCGCGGCCCCTCCCCGTTCGCGTTGGATCAGTCGGGCCAGTATCCCGATGGTGCTCAGGTACACGGCACACCAGCTCCCGAAGGGGAAGCGGAGGAAGACCGGCCCGTCGCGATGGCCCCGCTGCTCGTCGCACAGACCGAGGCGGGCGCTCACCAGCAGGTCGTCGCCCGGGCCGTCGGCGCTGGGGTGGCCGGCCGGCCAGCCCCGGACCGCGCTCGTGATGAGGTGCGGGTGCCGGGCCTCCAGCTCCGCGTCACCGAGGGTCCGCTCCGCGGCGGCGGTCGGTCCGAAGGTGTGGATCAGGACGTCGGCCCCGGCGAGGAGGCGGTGCAGCTCTGCTTGGCCGTGCTCGGTCTCGAGGTCGAGCACGGCGCTCCGCTTGGAGCGGTTCCAGGTGAGGAAGCCCAGCGATCTGCGGGTGGGGTCGCCCCCCGGGCGCTCCACCTTGATCACGTCGGCCCCGGCTTCGGCCAGGAGGAGGCCGGCCACGGCGCCCGCCATGTTCTCCGAGCAGTCGACGACCCGGCGGCCCTCGAGGATCCTCGGCGCGCCGGTCCCCAGCTCGTCGGAGGCGTGCGGCACTTGGCCATATGTCGGTGTGCTCACGTGCGATTCCCCCCTTCTGACGACGGGTCAGTCTGGCACCCACTCGCGTGGGCCTGCCATTCGCCATGGCACGTCGCGCCGCCCGCGGTGGGGGGATCCCGGCTTGCCGGTTACCCCGGAGAACGGACGTGCTACCTTGGAATTGACGTAATTGACGGTCCGTTGAGCGTCAGACGTTTGGGCTCCGAGCGGAGACATTGGCAGGGCGAACAGGGGGTTTCTCAGTGGACGTAGATGATCTGATCCTGGTCAGCGTGGACGACCACCTGGTCGAGCCGCCAAACGTGTTCGAGGGCCGGCTCCCGGCCAAGTACGTCGATCTCGCCCCGAAGTTCGTCACACGGGCCGACGGGACGAGTGCATGGCTCTACGAAGGGGCCGAGCTGGGCAACATCGCGCTCAACGCCGTGGCGGGACGCCCACCCGACGAGTACGGCATGGAGCCCACGTCGTTCGAGGAGATCAGGCCCGGTTGCTGGGACATCCACGAACGGGTCCGCGACATGGACGCCAACGGCGTGCTCGGGTCGCTGTGCTTCCCGTCGTTCCCCCAGTTCTGCGGCCAGCTCTTCGCCCGCACGGAGGACAAGGACGTCGCCCTGGCCATGGTCCGCGCCTACAACGACTGGCACATCGACGAGTGGTGCGGTTCGTACCCCGGTCGTTTCATCCCCTGCCCCATCCCGGCCATCTGGGACCCCGAGGTGCTGGCGGCCGAGGTCCGCCGGTGCGCAGCCAAGGGAGCCCATGCGGTGACCTTCTCGGAGAACCCCTCCAAGCTGGGCTGGCCGAGCGTGCACACCGACCACTGGGATCCGTTCTGGAAGGCGTGCAGCGACGAGAACGTCGTGGTGTGCATGCACATCGGCTCGTCCTCGGAGATGGTGATCACCTCGCCCGACGCGCCGATCGACGTCCTCATCAGCCTGACCCCGATGAACATCGTCAAGGCGGCGGCCGACCTCATCTGGTCGCCCGTGCTGCGCAAGTTCCCCGATCTCAAGGTGGCCCTGTCCGAGGGCGGGATCGGCTGGATTCCGTATTTCCTGGAGCGCATCGACTACAACTACCAGAAGCACCACTACTGGACCGGGCAGGACTTCGGGCACCAGTTGCCGAGCGAGGTGTTCGACCAGCACATCATCACCTGCTTCATCGACGACGCCTTCGGCGTGGCCAGCCGCGACTTCCTCAACATGGACAATGTGACCTGGGAGTGCGACTACCCCCACTCGGACACGACGTGGCCCACGGCGCCCGAGCAGTTGTGGAAGTACATCGGCGAGTTGCCCGAGCACGACATCAACCGGATCACGCACCTGAACGCCATGAAGCACTTCAGCTACGACCCCTTCTCCACCATCCCCAAGGAGCAGTGCACGGTCAAGGCCCTGCGCGCTCGCGCGGCGGGTCGTGACGTGTCGATCCGTTCGACGCGCAAGGGCCCGGCCAAGCCGCACGCCACCCTGGCTTCCGATCTTCATTCGCTGACCCGGAAGGAGTCGTGACCGAAGAGCAGACCGCAGTCGCTCCACCCGCCTTCGATCCGAACCTCTTCCTGGACCCCGAGACCGGGCGAAACCCGCAGGACTTCTACAAATTCGCCCGGTCGGTCGGGGCGGTGGTCCCCGGTCCCTTCGGTGGCCAGACGATCATGGGTCGACGCGAGGTCGAGTTCGCGCTGCAACATCCCGAGATCTTCTCCTCGGCCATGGAAGCGGTGAACCTCGGGCAGTCGGTGCCGCTCATCCCCTTGCAGGTGGACCCGCCGGAGCACTCGAAGTACCGGAAGCTGTTGGATCCGATCTTCGCCCCCAAACGAATGAACCTCATCGAGCCGGACATCTCCCAGCTCGTCAACGAGCTCATCGACGGGTTCATCGATGACGGCTCCTGCGAGTTCACCACCGCCCTGGCCGAGCCGCTCCCGTCGTCTGTCTTCCTTCGGTTGCTCGGCCTTCCGGTGTCGGAGTTGGCCATGTTCTTGGAGATGAAGAACGGGATCTTGCGGCCCGCCGGCAACGACCTCGAAGAGATTCAGGCCCAGCAGCGCGTCAATGCAGGCGAGGTGGAGCGATTCTTCTCCGAGACCCTGGCCGACCGCCGCAAGAAGCCGCAAGATGATCTGCTCTCCATGTTCGCCACCGCCGAGGTCGGCGGGGACAAGCTGACCGACGACGAGATCCTCGGCATCTGCTTCCTCTTCCTGCTGGCCGGTCTCGACACCGTGACCGACGCGTTGGAGTGCTTCTTCGCGTATCTGGCCCAGCACCCCGGGCAACGACGATTGATCGTGGAGGACCCGGCCACCATTCCCTCGGCGGTCGAGGAGCTGTTGCGCTGGGAGACACCGGTCACCGGTGTCCCCCGCGTGGTGCAGCAGGACTTCGAGCTCGGAGGATGCCCGTTCCAAAAGGGCGAGCACGTCGGCATCAGCATCGGCTCGGCCAACACGGACGAGCAGGAGCTGCCCGACGCCTACGAAGTGGACCTCACCCGCAACACCAAGCACCTGGCGTTCGGAGCCGGGGTGCACCGGTGCCTGGGTTCACACCTGGCCCGCCTCGAACTGCGGACCACCCTGCGGGAGTGGCACAAGCGGATCCCCCACTACGAGATTGCCCCGGGAACGGAGCTCAACTTCATGTTCGGCCTTCGCCAGGTCGACACGCTCCCGCTGCTCTGGCCGACGTAAGGTCCGGCCGACGTCGTCGTCCGCGGCGGGCGGGGCCACGGGACGCAATTGGACAGATGCAGAAATGAGTCGTAGACGCCACGGCGCGCCCGGGGTGCCGGGCGCCCGCGGCGGGAGGTGGCGCCGGAGCGGAACCACGGGTTGTGCGCGAGGTGCCCGTAGCGGAGAGAGGATGAGCGAGTGGACTTGGAGCTGACAGACGACCAGGGGCTCTTCAGGGAGACGACGGCCAAGTACATCGAGCGCACGTGCCCGCTCTCGACGGTGCGGGAGTGGGCCGAGAGGGAGCCGGCCGGGTATCCGACGGCATGGTGGCGCCAAGGCGCCGAGCTCGGATGGACGTCGCTGCTCGTGTCCGAAGACGACGGAGGCGGGAGTGTGTCGGGCCATGGCCTCCTCGACCTGACCCT
>Ga0307374_10001793_pt1 | contig 39248 bp, 31 predicted proteins | sample OX3MG_FD_202532 | JGI IMG/M metagenome (GOLD analysis project Ga0307374, IMG submission 202532) | Soil microbial communities from Risofladan, Vaasa, Finland - OX-3 | ecosystem: Environmental > Terrestrial > Soil > Coastal area > Acid sulfate soil | place: Finland: Risofladan, Vaasa | collected... | reverse complement strand
TGTATCGCACACCTTCCCACGTTGCGCGTTTCGCCTCGCCCACGCGCCGGCGGCCAACCACCACCACCTCACACGAGCTGGCCATGCAGCGCGCAACCTCCCAGGTCCAAATCGGGATCGATCCGCCGAGATTAGATGGAGTACTGCTGTCCCAGGGCTGATTGAGATATCCGACTTTCACCGTACTCTCCGTGCCCTTTGTGCGATTGCTGTTCGCATTGGGTTGAGTCGCAATCCGGAGTACATCTGAACGCGGAGTACAACGGTCGATTGATTGATGATGTTGCGACCCAAAAGAAGAACAATCCGCACTCAGAAGGCCCGTAACGATAGCCCGACTGCTTTCTTATGGCAAAGGCAGAGAAGAGTAGCGGAGCAAGGACCATCTGTATACCCGCGTAGTTTCGAATATGGGCGGAGATGACCACTATCTCGCGTCTGTTGAGCGAGAAGGAAATCCACGGGCTCAACGGTAGGTATTCAATTGAGAATGAGAACTAGTCTCGACATTATACCCATAGCAACGAAAGTATTCGTAGTCCTGGTTGAAGCAGTCAAGAAACTGTCCGCTCGCTATATCGCCGAGCGTCATCCATCTGGAATCGGAAATGATTCGCTCCATCTGGGATTTATGTTCGCTCAGCGCTGCGCGCTTACGTTCGAGTACATCGCCGATATAGACCGAATGACGGAACTCGGTGAAAGCGCGCGCCCCGAACCACGCCTCGAGCGAGTTCTTAGCCACTGCACGCGTACCCAAGCCGGAGCCAGCATTTTGCCATAATGGAACCCACGGCCAATGGTGCCAAAACCAAATGGGGTATTCCCGAACCCTCACACTCCGCTGAACGAGTCGCAGCGCTTCCAGCACAACATATGTGGTTGCCCGATGATCGGAATGCCGCGACGGTTCGCGCGAAGATGGAAGGAATACCTCTTCGGGCTGCTCGGCGCGAAGGATATCGGCGACTTTCGAGACGGCTTCCGCCACAAACTTGGAAAGCCGGCTGTCAGGAAACTCCAGCATGTGGATGTCCGGCGAATCTATGCCGAGGATGGCGGCTGCTCGCACGGATTCGAGCATCCGAATTGCCTTTAGCTCCTGGCTGGAGATGAGATTGGCGTGGTTGGCCGCGCTTCCGTCGGTCATATGAACAAGCTTGACGCGCGCCCCCAAGCTCCTCTTTTTGATTATGGTTCCACCGCATCCGAGCGATTCGTCGTCCGGATGAGGCGAGAAAACCAGCGCCGAGCGCATCAACTCGGACTGGGGAATTTCTTTCGAAGCCAGCCTCAACGCTCTTCTGAAGAGCTGTCGAGTAATGCCGCCACCCATACGAGCTTTCATAAAGGCCGGCCGGCGACTAACAATCACAGGCCATCAACAAAACAATCATGGACTCGACAGGTCATTCGTCATTTGCAGATACGGAAATGGGATCACTATTCAGAGTTACAGCGTGTAGAGTGGGAGCTGACCGTAGGAACAGCAGGAAGCGGGGTGCGCGGGACGGACCAGCAACAAGGCGGAACGTTCATCTATCGTCACGAGATCTTCAAGTAAAGCGTCCTGAGTGTCTCGGAAATTGCTCTCCAGGAGAACAATTGCTTGGCGCGTTGACGACCCGCGCAACCCATCTTTTGGGCCAGCGTACTGTCGTCTATCAGGCGCAACAGCGATTGGGCCAGCGCCGACGGATTTTCCGGTTCCGTCAACTGTCCCGTCACCCCGTCTTCGACAATCTCTGTCAACCCACCGACTCGCGAAGCTACGACCGCCAGCCCCGTCGCCATCGCCTCCACCGCGGGGATCCCAAATGACTCGCCCCCCACGGATGGCACGACGCACAAATCGGCATGGCGCAGACGCTCCACCACCGCCGAATGGGGCAACTCGCCTGCGAACGAGACACGCCCGACCAGCGGTCCGCGCACCCGCCGCCGCAGGTAATCGAGATAACCGCTGCCTCCATAGAAGCGACGCAGTCCCCGCACAATGGGGTCATTGCTCAGGTTGACGATATACTCCATCGGCGCGACAGCTTCGGGGCCGATTATCTCAAGACTGGCGTCCGGACGCAGCGCCGCCACACGTTCAAACGCCTCGAGCAGCACGTGCACTCCCTTCTCGGGAGAGATCCGGCCGACGAAGATAATGCGCCCGCCATGTGACGGCCGTGGCCGTTTTCCATTGGGATGGAACTGTCCTGAGTCAACGCCGTTGTAGACGGTCATGCACCGGTCTGCGTAATGCGGGAAGCGCGCACGGATATTCGCGGTCACGAATTCCGAGCAACCGATAATCGCGTCGGCGTGATTCAGGCGCCCGTCGATCATCTCGCGATCGAGCTGTGTTAACCAGTCACAGTGCATATGCAGCACGATCTTCGCTTGCGGATTCAGCCGGCGCACGATCGGCACAAATTGCGAAAAGTTGTGGATGTGAACCAGGTCGCACGCTTCGGCGCGAAAGGCCCGCGCAGCGCTTACCGCGTAGGCAAGTTGGTACAAGCTTGAGGCGAACCACGGCTCGCGGACATCCCGCAAACCGTACAATCGCCGCGCGGGCGCGGACAGCCAGTGGTCGGCCCTCGACGGAATCCGCAGGAACCTGATGTATCGCACACCTTCCCACGTTGCGCGGTTCACCTCGCCCACGCGCCGACGGCCAACCACCACCACCTCGGATGAGCTGGCCATGCATCGCGCCACCTCCCAGATCCAAATTGGGATCGATCCCCCGAGATTGGGTGGAACACTGCTGTCCCAAGGCTGATTGAGGTAGCCGACTTTCACCCTGCTCTCAGGTGCGCAGCGGCGAATACGGCGCCGTCGCCGCGATAACCGCCTCGCGGCGCACTTCGCGCGCGACCACCGGCCGCTCGCGCCGGACTGCGGCGAGCGCCGCCGCGCGCGAGGTCTGCGCGAGCCGAATTCCCACGGCGAGCATGATCCAGAAGGTCGCATTGTTCATCGGGCGCTCGAAAAACAGGACGAACGCGCCAAACGCGGCCATCGCCACCAGCGCACTCATCGCGGCCAGATCATCGGGCTGCCGGTAGCGCCGCACCGCCCATCCGAGGCGCCAGAAGACCGCCAGCATCGCGACCACGACCAGCCCGAAGCCTACCACTCCCGCGCGCGCAAGCAGGAAGAGGTACGTGTTGTGCGGCATCCCGAGGTTGAACTTATCTGGCGCCCATTGAGGGACATAAATCTGGTGCATTACATCGCGGCCGAAGCCAACCCCGAACAGCGGATGCGCCAGCCAGGTGTGGAACGCATCTATCCAGCGTTCGAGCCGGAAGGCGGCATTTTCATCCGATGCGCCGCCGCTGGCGCTAAGGATGGCGTTGTAGAAATCGTGCAATGCCTTCACGCCCGGAATCGATTCAGGCAGCGCCGCACCAACGATCAAGGTGACCACCAGGATCGCGGCCACGATACAGAATCCGAGGCGATAGCGGTGCGAGACCAGCATGAATGTGACGAACCCTGCGACCGCGCAACCCATCATCGCGGAGCGGGTTCCAGTCGCCGCCATCGCGAAGAAACACACAAACGCCGCAAGCAGATGAAATGTCTTGCGCTCGCGCTCCAACAACCCGTAAGCGACCAGTCCCATCAGCGATGCGGCCAGGATGCCACCATAGTCGTCGCTACCCACGTAGGTGATGTTGCGGCCCAGTATCTCGCGAACGTTGCTGCCGAAGCCGATGTCCACGCCGGTTGCGAACTGAATCAGCATCAGCACCGCCAGAACGATACCGGAGTAAACGAAATAGCGTGTGATTCGCTTCGCCCAGATCCTGCTGTTCACCGCAAAATAGGTGAGCGGGAAGAATATGCTATAGGTAAAAATCGCCAGGTCGCGGATGGCGTACAGGCGATAGATCGGGAATGCGAAGACGAAGTAGATGATTCCGGCGACGCACAGCATCCAGACCGCTCGGCCTGCGCCACCCGCCTGCTGCCCCGCTGTGGCCCAGAACAGCACCTGCCCAGGGCGCTTCAGCAGCGAAACCCCCAGCAGCGAGATGAGCGTCAGGTCAGTGAGGAACAGAGGCACCGGACCGATCTGAACGCCCAGCTTGGCTGCGGATAGAGATCCGATCCTCGTCAGCACCAGGTAGCCAACAATCAGCAAGATGTCGGCACGCCGCGGCTTCAGAGAGAGAAGCGGACGCAGACCCGCCCATGCCTGGCGCAGGCGCGTGCGACGAACCATTCGCGGCGTGCGGCCCCATCCGGGCGGGCGATAGTAGCCAGCCTCTGGAGGCGGGAGGCCCGGACGATTTGGCGTCGTGGCAGCCATGCTCACTCAATCCAATTCGATACTGGTTTCGACACTGGTAATGACCGCATCGGTTTCTCAGAACGCGCCCTTGGCGCTCAGAACTGCGAATCCCGTCTTCGCGAGCAGATAAATGTCGAGCCAGACCGACCAGTTGCGGACGTAGTAGGAATCGTAGCGCTGATGCTCTTCAAGGCCGGCCGCGTTGCGCACCGTAACCTGCCACATGCCGGTCAGGCCGGGGCGCACGGTGCGGCGCAGCTCGCAAAACTCGCGCGGGAAAATCCCGAGATGATAATCCGGTAGCGGGCGCGGCCCGACCAGGCTCATCGTGCCGCCCAGCACGCAGAATAGCTGCGGCAACTCGTCGATACTGAAGCGGCGCAGGAAGGTGCCTATACCCCTGACCACGCGCGGGTCGTGCTTGAGCTTGAGTTTGGCTTCCCATTCGGCGCGCAAGCCGGGATCGGCGGCCAGATGCTCCGACAGCCGCCGCTCCGCATCCATGTGCATTGTGCGCAGCTTCCACATCTTGATCTTTTGTCCGTTCAGACCCTCGCGCTCCTGCGCGAAGAACATCGGCCCGCGGCTGACAAGTTTTACGATCATCCCGCAGACGAAGATGATCGGCGCCGCGATCGCGAGGAACACGGTGCCGAGAATCAGGTCAAGCGTGCGTTTGACGAAACGGTTTTCCGGCCGCAGCAGCTCGTTGGAAAATTCTATTCCGAGCACAGTGCCGAGGTTGCGCACCTGCACGTGCTCGACCGGCAAGCCGTCGTCGCCGCGCAGGATCACGACGTGGCGGAACTGGCGCTGGAGCCATCCAATCTGGTTGGCCCGATCGAGGGTGCCATTGCGGCCGGTATAGCCGCCGCGCGCGCCGCCCCAGACGATCGCGGTGCCGACGCCGCCGGTTGCGAGCTCGGGCGCAAGTTCATGTCCTCCCAGGACCGGCACTCCGCCGATTTCGCCGCCGCGGAATGCGGGATCGGAGCACAGCACTCCGACCACGCGATAGCCGAGCGACCTTGCATCGCGCAGCAGATCCATCGTGAGCTCGATCTGCGAAGGATTTCCTATCACGACCGTCGGCTCTCCCCACCAGGGGAATCTGCGCACTCCGCTCAGCACGAAAAAACGCACCAGCGGAAGCATCGCGAGGCTAAGGAACCACGCGATACCAAACGTGACGCGCGAATACTCAGGCGGCAGTTTGACAATAAAGGTGGCGCCCGCGAGCAGTACGAAAGTCAGGCTGGTGGCGGAAACCAGGCGCCGGATTATCTCCGGAGCGCCGAGTCCAAAGCCCGGGTAGAGTCCAAATGCCGCGAAGATAAACGGAAACAACGCGAGAAACGGAAACAACCGCGCATAGATGACGAACGGCTGTCCGATCTCGCCGAAGCCCCACACCGCGTATGCGGTAAGCGCGGAGATCGTGAGCGCGGTCAAGTCCGCGAACAGCAGTGCGCCGAACTGGAACAGGCTCGAGAGCCGGCGCTTAGGGCGTGGAAGCGCGATCGGCGCGTTTACTCCAGGAGCCGCATTCAGGGATCGAACGCGTTCAGCGCGGGCAATGCGCAGATGCGGTTTGGCCGGTGGTGTCATAAAAATACCTTTCGGGTTCGCATCGAGTTGATTAGTGATTTCTCAGCGCCTGGCGGCGAAGCAATTGACGAATGACCAGGCCCACGAACAGCGGATTATTAATCAGGTAGCGCGGTCCGAGACGTCGCGGCTCGCTTAAGAGCCGGAACAGCCACTCAAAACCGCTGCGCTGAATCCAGTGCGGCGCCTGCCTTTTCAGTCCGGCATGAAAATCGAACGCCGCACCGCAACCAACTGTCACCGGCGCGGTTACTCGGCCGACGTGCTCCGCCATCCAGCGTTCCTGTTTGGGCGTGCTGATCCCGACCCAAACGATGTCGGGCGAGGCGCCATTGATGCGTTCGACGATCGCCTGGTCCTCGCTCTCGGTGAGCAGTCGGAACGGGGGCGAGTACGTGCCGGCCACCGCGAGCCCTGGGAAGCGCTCCGTGAGCCGGCGTGCGAGCAGCTCGGGAATTCCGTCCGCGCCACCGTAAAAGAAGTGACGCCATCCTGCGGCCACCGATCGCTCGCAGACCGCAAGCATCAGATCAGGGCCGTAAACGCGTTCGACGTGCCCAAAACCCATCGCTCGCGCGAGCCACACGAGCGGCATTCCGTCGGGCGTGACCATGCCCGCGCGATTGTGAATCGCGCGCAACTCGGGGTCGCGATGACTCTCCATCAGCCCGTGCACGCCGGTCACGCAGACGTAGTTCTGGCGGCGCGCAGCGATCCACTGCGCCATTGTATCCACCGCAATCGACATGTTAATCGCGCTCACGCCGACGCCGAGGATGTTGGCCCGCGCAATCATGCGATTGTCGTCGGGCATCGCCGAGCCGACAGGCTTGCCTGCGCTGTCACGCCATCCGTGGTGCAATGTGGCCATCTCCCGCATATCAAGCCGAGATCGGAACAATGCCCGCCGTTTCGCGCTTCTGTGTCGCGATCCGCAGTGCGCGCGCGTGAAGCTCGGCGCAGATCTCGACGTCGAATTTAGCGACTGCGACCCGTCGAGCCTGTGCGCTCATCGCCGCCAACAGCCGGGGATCGTCAAACAAACGCCGGGTCGCGGCTGCGATCGCCTCCGGAGAGCCTCTGCGCACCACGAAGCCGGTTACGCCCTCTTCCAAAACCTGCTGTGAAGCGCCGACATCGGTCGCCACGATCGGCAGCCCCGACGCCATCGCTTCGAACATAGCGGTGGGCCCCGCTTCGACCGCGTTCGAAGTCATCCAGAAGACGTCAAATGCGCGCTCGAATTCGGCGACGCGATCGCCGGCGTCACGGATTATCAGGTCGTAACCGACGCGCAGGCCAAGTCGTTCGCTCTCGGCGGTGATTGAATCAGCATAAGCCTGGAATTGTTCGTAAGGGCGCCCCAAAAGCAGGAAGCGGGTTTTCGGATGAGTTTTTCGCAGCTCCGCGGCGGCTCGCACAAAGGTTAAGTGATCTTTATATGGCGCGAAGTTGGCGACGTTCCCCGCAACCCTCTCGTCTTCCGCGATTCCGAGTTCGTGCCTGATGCGCGCCTTGAGATCGGCATCGGGCTTGAAGACAGCGCTATCAACCGGCGGAGCAAATACGATCAGCCGGCTGCCGAGCGCAACCGCACCCGGATGCGCGCGAGCAGTCTCAAGGCCGTCGGTCATAACGCATGCCGCCATCCTGGTGACGAATGGCATCATCGCCCGGCGCAAGATCATCGGCGGATAAGTATCGATGAGGTGCCACAGGATCGGCACGCCTTCGAGCCAAGCGGCGATTGCTCCGTGTGGATGAATCATCGCGTTGAGCCAGATCACGTCAATTCCGCGCTCGCGAATTATTTTTCGCAGTGCGCGCACTTGCGGCCACAGGCCCGCGATGAATCGCGCCTGAACGCGAGGGTCGGGCCGCGCGCGCACGCGCCCGAGCGGAATCTGGATTACCTCAATGCCTCCGTTGCGAAGGCGCTCAGCGGCGTTTCCCGCCTCGCTGGGCAGGACCACGATGGTTTCAATCCCATGTTCGCGAAGCCGCGGGATCACGCGCAGATTGGTGTTATGCGGTCCGACGAAGATCGGGTAGTGGATTATCGAAAGTACATTCACGGCTGTGTTATTCAACTCCGCAGCGGTGCGCCAGGTTTCTCGTAGTTGCAAAGATCAGCGTGGACTTCATCGGTCATCTTTGGCCTCTCGCACTGCCGTGGAGACCCAGCCGGCATTCGGCAGTGCGGGAACTTCGACACATCTCTCACACCATCCCTCGAGCTTTCCGACGACGCCGCTCAGGTGGTAGCGCACCTTGAGACCGTCGGCCCGCATCGCGCCTATAGCCGCGCCGCCGAGTGCACGTGCGATCCGGTAGCTGAAGTACCATCGCGAATACTCGTGCATCCTCAGAAAACGCCCCTCACCACGAGCGTACGAACGCTCCTTTTGGATTTCATATTCGTTGAACGCGTGCGGCGCGTCGGGATGACACACGCCATAGGCGGGGTGGTAAGTGATGCGTAGACCCGCCTTGAGCGCACGGGCTATGTACTCGTGATCTTCCGCCGATCCCCACGGCGTTCCGGAACCGGGCCCGAGAGTTTCATCGAACCCGCCCAGGTTAGCGATCCGGTCGCGCCGCAAGAACATGGTAAGAGCGCACGAGCGCGGGAAGAGGTTGTACTTGGTGAGCTTGGCGGCAGTGCGCGGTCCGCGGCGCAAAATCACACCACTGTCATCAATACAAGGACCGGTCAGACCATCGGCTTCGGGCCGCTCCTCGAAAGCGTTCGCGAGCCGCTCGAGTGTGCCGGGGAGATACCAGCAATCGTCGTCGGGAAACCCGACGATCTCGCCTCGACATTGTCGCATCCCGAAGTTGCGAGCGCGCGAAACCCCCGGAGCCGCACGCAGATGGCGTAGCGGATACGATTCCGCGTGGGCGGCAACGATCGGAGTGAGGCGATCATCCGGATTCTGATCGACCACGATCAATTCAAAGTCTCGAAAAGTCTGCTGATCGAGGCTGACCAGAAAGCGCGCCAATTCCGTGACCCTGCCAAGCGTTGCGACGACGAGTGAAAACTTCATCAGCGCTCCATATTCACGGGTTGCGTGCCTGGTCCACCAGCGCAACTGTGCGATCCGGCTCGCCGCAAACGCGGTCGCGCCGCAGCCTTTCGCCGCGTGCGGCGATCGCCGCTGGCAGCAGGGGTCGAATCCAAGGCGCGCGCAGAGCGCCCAGACCAAGGCGCGCTGCGGTCCTTATCGCCCGAGGCAGATGCTCGCGCGCCCAAGTTGCGAGCGTTTTCTCGAAACGCAGCTTGCGCTTGAAATCCTTCAGAGAATCACCAGGCAGAATCATTACTCTGCACAGCTCATAAGGATTCGTTTCGGTGTGGTTCAACCCCTCCCGCACCGTCACGCCCAACAGGTAAGTGCGCATCAGCTTTTCGCGGATCACGCTACTGTCGACGCCGTCGCCATAGGGGTAGGCAAATGACAGCACCTCGACTCCGAGAAGGTTTTGCAAGTCCTCGCGGCTGCCGTCGATCTCGTCGGTGAGCTGCTGCGCGCTCAGCGAGGTGAGGTGCGGATGAGTGCGCATGTGCGAGCCGAATTCGATCCCCTGTCCCGCCCACGCACGAATTTGATCCGCGCTCATAATGCGCATCGTTCGGTGGCCATTCACTTCATCCCAGGAGTTGGTAAGACCGAGCCGCTTTGTCACCACGTAAACGGCCGCCTTCAGACCGAAGCGCCGAAGAACCGGGAAGGCGTGCTCGACCATGCCCGCGTATCCATCGTCAAACGTCACCATGACTGCCCTCTCGGGAAGCGGCTTACCTTCGCGCCGCGCAGCAAGCCAATCCGAGGGCCAAATGGTCTGATATCCACCGCTTACGAGGCAGCGCATTTGCTGCTCGAACTGGTCAGTTGCGACGGTCAAGCGGAAAGGGTCCTCGATCGGCAGCGGGCCGACGTTATGGTAGAGAAGTATCGGCAGCCGATCAGCCGAAACCCGGTTTAGACCGTCTTTTGATGTGCGCACCGGTAGTGTGGGCGCCGGTAATGTGCGCACCGCGTTTATCAATCGCCGAATTCCATTGCGCTTCAGCGAGCGAAGCTTTCTTATTGCTGTCGCCAAAGTACGATGCGTGCGTGATTGCTCCCGAACGATTGATGGTGAGAGCTGTAGGGCCTCACGCAGTAAGCTGGAATACCAGTCGAAATCCGCGTCGAAATACTTGCGTGCAACTTTAATGTAAGACTGAGCAATAGCGTGTCTGTAATTGGGAGTCATGCGGCCGGAATGGAGTAATTTGTCTTTAGCTTCTCTGAGAACGCAAACGAGATTCTCGTCAGTCGCTCGAACACTTCGTGTTGATACCCGCGGAGTCGAGGAATGTCTGTACACGCATTGCCATCCGGGTGCATACACGTAAGTAGATCCGACAAGAGCGAGCCTGATGTAAAAATCGTTGTCCTGAGCCGAACTCAGTCTTTCGTTCCATCCGCCGGCTCTATCGACCGCGGACCGTGATAACAACAGTGCACACGGCGGGGGCGCCCAACCGTTGAGCAACGTTTCAAGTATGTCGGCGTGTGCGCCTGAGATGTCCAACGACCCCCATTTTTGGCTACCATTGGTGCTTTCCAAGAGAACTTGACTGTCCTCATAAACAACATCGGCGCGACTGTTGCTGAAGACCCGCATCTGGCGCTCGATCTTGCCTGGCAACAAGTAGTCATCCGCGTCGAGAAACTGAATATACTCACCGGCCGATAAAGCGAATCCACGATTACGAGCGCGGTCGCCGCCGCGGTTCGGGCCAGTTTCCCACCGAATTTTATCGCCGAACAATTTGACGACTTCGAGGCTTCGATCAGTTGAGCCGTCGTCGATAACGATTACTTCCACAGGCGAGTAGGTTTGGTTGAGCGCGGATCGAATCGCCTCGCCAATCCAGGGCTCAGCGTTGTAGCAGGGGATAACGATTGATACCAACGGCGGCATTGAAGCAGTTACCATTCGGCCCCGGAGACGCGGTCATGAGAGCGAGTGCCGCGGAGCCTATGTGGCCGGCCGAAACCTCGCAATGACGAACCTCGGTCCGTGTTTGATTCGCCGGTCATGCCGCGCGCGGCTCCAGCGTGCTGAGCACTTTGGCGACGTAGTCGATCAGCGTGCGCGACTGCGAATCGTCTCTCATCTTTCGCCGCAACCTCTTCAACTCGCGCAGTCCCGCGCGGACTGCGTTGCCCACCGGCCCGCGGATAGCGGCCGCGCGCAGCGCAAATGCCGCCGCCGGCGCATCGAGATCCGAAGCCAGATAAGCAGCGGCACGGCGTGCCGGTTCGAGGTCTCCCAGCGTAAGAGCGCGCGCGGCACCCACAATTGCGGTGCGCCGGAAGGCTCCCTTCATCGCGGCGACCAGACGTTTGCGTGATGCAAGATCCAAGCTTTCGTCCGCCGCGAACTTCGCCAGCATCACTCCCATGCCGGTCAGGTAGGGCGTCAGCCAGTCGTGGAATGAGCCCGAACTCGGCGACATGCAGTAGACCGCGCACGGCTTGTTGCTGAAGACCGCGGGATAGCGGCCGAGCACGCGCAACTCGAAGTCGAGATCGAGCGCGTAGCCGACATTGCAATCCAGGCCGCCGATCTCGTCCAGGACCTCGCGTCTGAAGATCATACTGGTCCAGGTGTGATTCTGATCGCGCGACAGGATCTCAATCGCGGCGTCAGGGGGACTGACGTATCCTTCGCGTCCGATTCCGCAAAACGTGCGGGTCAATTTCGGAATCTGCAGATCCCAGTAGACGAGCCGCCCGACGAACACCCGCGCGGCCGGATAACGCTCGAATTCCGCCATCGCAGTCGCCATGAAATCCGGAACGATGAAATCGTCGTCGCTGAGAATCGTGAAGAATGGAGTGCGAACCGCGTCGACCGCGGCTGCCTGACTACCCGCGAGTCCAAGGTTTCGGGGGTTGACGGTGTATCGCACGCGCGAATCGCGCCGTGCGATCGTTTCGACAACCGCGCCGGTTTCGTCTCCAGAGGCATCGTCCACCACGACGACTTCGAGGTCCTGGTAGGTCTGCGCCAATACACTTTCGATCGCGCGGCGCAGCAGGGCAGGCCTGCGGTAGGTCGGAATTACAGTAGAGACGGTCGCCATTGCGGATCAGCCCAAGGAATGCGTCGCCGGCGCGCCGGTACGCGAGGCATTGGTGAGGTCCGACTTCCGCGGCCTGGTTTCACCATGCAGCCGGTGCTCGGTTCCAGTTACGATTTTCAATGGCAAGAAGGTCGAAAACAGGCGCGCCCAGGTCCGGAGGCGATGCGGTTTCAGCCGCAGGGCCTCGAGATAGCGCGACCGTGCCAGCCCACGTTCGCCGCGCAGCAGAGCTTCGGTGCCGCTCCAGGTGTAGATGGGAACCGGGAAGTTGCCCGCGACACGCTCGCCGTAACGCTCCCGCAGCACCAAGTCGAGCTGACAGACTCCCTTGATGTACCATTCCTCGCGCCTCAGATTGGCCTCGAATTCGCGCCGGACCAGTTGTTCGCGCAGGAATTGGAATGGCCCCTGTTCGCGCAGGAGCACCCACAGACAGATGTCCTCGCACGCATCCAGGTTCTCGTTGTATCCGCCCGCACGTTCGCACGCCTCGCGACGGAAAATCGTCGCACAAGAGAGAATCGGCAGGCCCTTCCAGCAGCCCGACAGGAGATCCTCCAATGAGGGCGGCGCCGTCTGGTTGCGCGCGTAGTATGATTCCTTCGTCACGCGTCCCGACGGATCGACCTCGAGCGCGTCGTGATAAGCGAGCACGGTTTCCGGGTACTTCTCGAACAACGGCATCGTGCGCTCGAGCTTGGTCGTCAGCCATTCGTCGTCCGCATCGAGCGGGGCAATGAACTCGCCAGTGGACGCGGCGATCGCCGAATTGCGCGCGGCTGAATGCCCGCGAGGCGGCAAGTGCTGAGCCACGATGCGGCCGCGGTAGCGCTCCATTACCTGCGCGGTTGCGTCCGTCGATCCGTCGTTCGCGACGACGATTTCGACCTCGCCCTGATAGGTCTGTGCAAGCGCACTATCGATCGCGCGGGCCAGGAAGCGCTCACCGTCACGCACCGGAACGATCACTGAGACTTTTGGCAGCACCCGTTCAACCCCCTTAGGCTCTCCTCTGACGAAAGATCGAAATCTATCGGCGGCAGCCTTGGCGTCTACCGCGTTGCGGCCGCGGTTGACGCGGTAGCTGAACACCGGAGAACACTGTCCGGGGCCAAGGTGGCTTTTGATTCACTGCCAAGTTTCATACTCGGCGCGACCCCGGAGATTCCGCTCGGGCATCACTTTGCCGCTCCCACAATTCAGGCTGACGCGAATGGAAGCGTTTCGCCCGCATAGATCCTGATGGCCTTGCGGTCATTGCCAGTGAACAGAGCGTTCCACGCGGCGGCATACATACCCACGATGGCCGCGACCACCATCAGGACCTTGACCTCGATGGGAAGCGAAAACAGCGCAATCGACATGGTTGCAAACGCAATCAACACGAAAGAGCCGAGCCGCATCGAGACGCCGCCGCGCAAGGGCAGAACCACCCTCACCGTTACCCAGTGCGCAAGGGAATCAACTACCGCTCGCGCGAGACAAGCGGCTGCTGCTCCTTCAACCCCGTACCATCGAATCATCACTACGGCGAATCCCAGGTAGGCCGGTAGCAGCACTGCGTGAATCTTCGCATTTATGTCTGGCCGGTGCGCAGCCGAGACCAATGTGGAAGCGATTCCTCCCATAGCATCCGCCAGGACTGAAATGGCCAGAAACTGCAGCACTACCGCACCGTGCGTGGCGAAGTCAGCTCCCATCCAGAGCGTGAGCAATTCGCGCGCAAACACCACGCACACCAGCAGGATCGGAAACGTCGCCAGCAGCGTCAGTTTGGCTCCACGCGCGAAAAGCATCCGCGCCCGTTCGCGATCTTCGGCCAGGCTGTGCGCAAAGGCTGGGTACAGGACTGAGAAGATCAGCGCGGGGACGAGGCGTAGCTTGTTGAGGACGCGCACGGGAACAAAGTAGAACGCCACCGCGCCGATCGAGATCATGGCCGCGATCATGAATCGATCGGCGGTGTGGGTGAGAAAAGAGAAAATATTGGAACCCGTCTCCCATCCTCCGAAAGTAAGCAAACCTCGCACGAGCGACGACTTGAACCGGACTTCCCTGTTAAGGCCAGGTAGCGCACGTGCGCAGCACACGAAATAAACCAACCAGGTCGCCGCATTATTAAGCAGCAGCGCGCCGATAATCACCGCGATGTTGTGCGAGAAGGGTAGTACCGCAAGCGGGCCCAGTGACGAAACAATGGCGTTGGGGCTCCGCACTAAGCTTATCATGTCGAAGCGCTGGTGCGCTTCGAGTATCGCTCTGAGCCCATCAATGCTTATGCAGATCGGCAGTCCGATAGCCATCAAATAGAAGGCGATCAGCGCTTGATGCTGGAGCGCGGGCGGAATTTTCAGAACATGATAGACTAAAAATGGGCAACTCGCCGCGAATATGATCGCGCCAAGGGTGCCAAACGCTGCTTTCAGTGCAAGGCCGGTCCAGAACAGCGACGGCACCTCGGCTTCGCGCCCGCTCCCGAGCAGGTCGGACGCGAACTTGGTAATCGCGCTGTTGATTCCCAAATCGAAGAGGCTGAAATATCCGAACACCGTCCAGGCGAGCGCGATCACTCCGAATCGCTCGATGCCGATGTGATGGACCAGAATTGGCATCGCGATGAACGCGGCGACGAGTGGGCCGCCCTCGCCGATGCCGTTCCATAAGACATTGCGCGCCAGGAGGCGGCCGCTGGTCAGCGAAGTCTCGTTAGCGGTACGAACTTCTTCCATTGCAATAACAGCTACGGAAGTTCCTCGGCGGCATGACTAAGCCCACCGCTTGCAGCAGCCTTATTCTGGAATGCCGCGTAGTCCGAGCTGATCGCGGCGTCGTCGGGCGCGAGCGCGGCGGCACGGGCAAAATCCTGCCCCGCATCAAAGAACTGGTAGTTCGCTTCCTCGGCGAGAGCGAGATGGTAGAACGCGTCGGCTGAGTCGGGCTGCATCTCGGTAACTCGCTTCATCAGCAGCACCGCGCGGTCATAGCGCTTCTGGTTCATATATACCGAGGCCAGCCGCAGGTTCGTTTGCAGATCCGACGGGCGAAGCTCGAGCGCCGACTTGAGCGCCGCTTCCGCCTCGTGCTGATTGCCGACCTCACCTGCGACGTCGGCCAGTGCAAGATAGAGCGTAAACGGATCGGCGCCCTGATCGATTCCAAGCTGAATTGCCGCTTTCGCTTGCGCCAGCATCCCGCGCGGGCCGTAAATTATCGTCGCGAGATATTGATAGGCTTCGGGATCGGTCGGGTCGTCGGCGGCCGCCTCGCGCAATTCGCGCTCGCCTTTGGCGTAGTCACCCGCCGACGCCGCTGCCGCTCCGGCCGAAATCAGCAGGCGGGCACGCGAGGCGGGATCGGAATCGCCCGCGGCGGCACGCACCAGAAGTTCGTTTTCCTGCCTGTACTGGTGAAGGTCGTGGTAGATAGACGACAGCGTCCAAACCGCCGCCCCATAATTATCGGCGATTGCATGCTCGAGCCCGCGTTCGACTGCGTTGCGCTCCGCCGGCGAAAGCCACGGAATCAAACGGCTGCTCAGATAAAAATGATTGCTCGCCCACGGCGCAATCTCGACCGAGCGCGCAACCTGGTTCATCGCTTCGTCTTGCCGACCGGCCCACACCAGCGACTGCGCGTAGAGATCACGCGAGTACGGGTCAGTCGGATTCAGCCATAACGCCGTTGCGAGTTCCTTTGTGCGCAGGTCGATCGGCAGGCGCCGGTCCATCGCCTTTACGATCCAGAGATGCGCCTGCGCGGCCGCCGGATGATCGACAATTATCGAACGCGCCGCGACTGCGCTGAGCGGTGCTTTCAGATTAAAGGGATAGGGAACCTTGGGCTGGACGACCGTGAGCAACCCGACGACTGCGGCAACCGCCGCCACACCCATCGGGAACAGCCACGTCCTAACGGTACGCGACTGCTGCACGGGATTCTCCAGCCGCGTCATGGCGACCAGCCTGAAAGCTAGAGCCAGCAGCAGTGTCAGCAGGATTGCGTTGGCGGGAATCTGCAGATTGAAATCGAAAAATTCCTGAAACGCCATCGCGGTCATCGCCGCGGTCAACGCCGCTCCAACCGGCAGGATGTCCGGCGGCAGTGCACGGATACCGCGGTAGAGCCGGCCTCCGACTGCGACGAGAAACCATCCCAGCAGCGCGAAGCCGATGAATCCGGTGCTGGCCAGCAGCTCAAGGTAATCGTTGTGCGCCTCGCGAATCTCGTTCGCCATGTACGGCGGAGTTTTGTAGTGCGGGAACAGGTCCTGAAAAGTACCCAGCCCGGTTCCGAACAGCGGAAAATCGCGCACCATCGGCAGCGTGTCGCGCCACACGCCGACGCGGAAGTGCAGGCTTTGATGCTGGCTGATGGTTTCCTTGAGCCGCTGGTCGGCCGCCTGCCGGCCCGCTCCGCCCGCGACCAATGACGACGTCGCGATGATCGCGACCAGCATCAGCGCGCACAGCGGTACGGCGGCTTTCCAGGACAAGCGGAAGATTGCCGGGCGCTTTGCGCGTGGAATGAAGTTTGACAATGCGACCAGCGAGGAAAATCCGATCACCGCGCCGATCCATCCCGCCCGCGACAGGGTAAGCAGCAATGCGATGCTCACGACCAGCACCACCACCGTGCAAAAGACCCGAAACGGTTCGCTGTTGCGCCGCACCAGGAAGGTTGGGAACACCACGCCCGCGGTAGCGATCGGCAGCACCATGTTCAGATAACTGCCGAAGTGGTCGGGATTAACGAATGGACCGCGCGCGCGGTCCATCGCGCTGGGCAGTGCCCGGCCCCAATCATAAGGAACGAACATCCACAGGATCTTGCCGTTCCAGAACACCCGCTCGAGAACTCCGACGCATGCGACCATCAGGCCGGTCGCGAGCAGCGTGATAAGGACATATCGGTAAAACCGCTTTTCGGTTTCTCCCTTCATCGAAGGACCGAACGGGTACAGCAGCACTAGAAAGAACAGCGCCGAATACGCGACGAGCTTCAGAAGCAGCTCGATGCTGAGCGATGGTGCGATCGACAGCGGGCGCCATCGCGCGAACGCCGGCGCCGCCAACCTCGCCTTCGATGCCATCGGCGAAACGTGGGTGCGCGGTATCGCGGCTCCCTCGCGGGCCTCACCCGGAGTCGGCAGCACCGCCTCGAGGCGCTCCTCCGGAGCATCCCTGTCTGGCAACGCGAGCATCGCACCGTAAGCGGGATGCGTCGGCCATCCGTCGAGGGTGCGAACGTACAGATGATAGGTCGCCGGGGAAATCGCGCGGAGGACTGGAGGCGGAAGCGGCACCAGCTGAAATGCAACCAGAGCGAGGAACAGCCCCAAGGGAAGCGCGAGCCCGAACAACCTCCCGAACGTGGGCTGAAACGCGATCGGCGGCTCAAAGGCGAGCTTCGCCATCCACACTCCGACCATCGCTAGGATCACGAGCTCCGCAGCGATGAACGCCCACGGATGCACCGCGCCCATCACCAGCGGCGTGAGCGTCACCAGCAGCAGAACGCCAGCGAAGACCGCAAGGTCGTACCAGTTCGTTCCGTCGGTCGAATAGATACGACCGCGCGTCCGGCGCATCCGTGCGGACTGCACCGGGTCGACTTGGAAGTCTCGCCGCACTAGCTGGGACTCAGCGTGCTGTTGGGCTTGTAGTAGTCCTCGTACGCGTAATAGCGATCGTAGTGATAGTAATCGGGGCTCTTGAGGTTGACCCGATTGAGCACCACCCCCAGAATCTTTGCTCCCACCTGGCCCAGACGCGCGCACGCGTGCCGCACAAGCTGCTTGGGTGTGCGGGGGCCGACCACCACGACGACTCCGTCAACCATGCGCGACAGTACTACTGAGTCGCTGACCGGCATCACCGGCGGCGAGTCGATCACCACGCTGTCGTATTGCGAGGTCAGTTCGGAGAGCACTTCCTGCATGCGCCGCGAGGCGAGCAACTCAGTCGGATTCGGCGGCACCGATCCCGCGCTCAGGAATGAAAGCCCGTTGCCGCCCACCGCGCGAATCACGTCAATGGCCTGTTTCTGTCCGACCAGCACTTCGGTGAGACCCACTAGGTTGTGCACGCCCAGGACTTCGTGGCAGCGCCCCCGGCGCAGGTCGCCGTCGATCAGCAGGACGCGTCCGCCCATCTGCGCGAACGCCATCGCGATGTTGACGGCGGTGACGGTCTTGCCTTCGGCCTTGGCCGAGCTTGCAACCAGGATGGTCTTGGGCGGCTCAGCGGCGCGCGACAGCAGGATCGCGGTGCGGATGGCCCGGTAGGACTCGCCCGCGACCGAAAAGCTGCTCTTCTGGATCATGATCTCCCTGCCGCTGGCGTCGGAGTTGTCTTCGATAAGCGCCGGCGGCACGTTTGCGGATAGCGCCGCTGCGGCCATGTCCTCCTCGCTCTCCAGGTTCAGGAAATCGGGAACCGTGCCCAGGCTCGCGAGGCCCAGGTAGACCTCGGCCTCCTCGGGATTGTGCAGCCTGTCATCGAGGTGATCGAGGACGAATGCGATCGCGACTCCCAGGAACAGCGCGAGCATTCCGGCGGCGGCCATGTCGATCAGCTTCTTGGGGCTCGAAGCATGCAGCGGCGCAGTGGCCTGATCGATGATCGATACGTTGGAGGTCGGAACTTCGCCCGCCACACCGATTTCTTTCATCCTTTCGAGCACGCTCTTGTAGAGCTGCCGGTTGGCGTCCACGTCGCGCGCCAGAACGGCGTCCTGCAGCGACGCGTCGTTGAGCGCCAATGCCTTAGTCTTCAAATTCTCGACCGATTGATTAAGCGCAGTCTCGCGGTCCAGGGAGGCCTGGTACTGTGATTCGATGCCCTGGACCGTATGGTCGATTTCGGCGTTCAGGCGCGCGTTGGTTTCGTCGACCTTGGCTTTGAGCTCCTTCAGCGGAGGGTAGTCGCTCTTGAACTGTTGCGACATACTGGCGTACTGGCCCGCGATCACGTCGTCCTGAGTCTTTAGCTGCTGGATTAGCGGACTGCTGATTACGGCCGGCAGCGAATTGTAGTTGCGCTTGCTGATCAGATCATGCTCCGACTCGAGATCGATTCGTTCGGTTTCAGCCTTGGTGAGGGCTTGGTTCATCTCGGTCAGGCGTTCATTAAGGATAGTGCCGCGGTCGTCGAGGTTGAAGGCGACTATTCCGCGGTCGCGACGGTAGGTATTGAGCGCGGCTTCTGATTTCTCGACGCGCTCTTTGAGCTCGACCAGCTTCTTCTCGAGGAATCGCTGCGCTTCCTGGCTTGCCTGCGCGTGGATTTCCATCCCGCGATGGATGTAAGTCTGCACATGCGCGTTAGCGACCCGCGATGCCAGCACTCGATTGGGCAACGTGAATGAGATCACGAACAGCCTGGTCCCAACGTCCAGTTTCACCGTTAGGTCAGCCAGGTACAAATCGACGAGCTGCGGATCCACCCCGTACTGATCGAGCGGGCGGAGCGCCGGTTGGCTTTTGAACAGATCGTCCATCGAGGCGTGGACCGTGTGGATCATTTCGCCGAAAAAGCCCCGATGGAGACTACTGCCGGTAAAGTCGGGATTGAGGTCAAGCCCGAGGTCACGAATCACCTGGGCCGCGAGGCCGCGGCTCTCCAGAATCTCTTTCTGGGTGTTGTAATAATCGGAAGCATCGGGGCTCGTTTCGCTCGCCAGTTCGTTGATATTGAGCACGTGCGGGGCGTTGGATTCGACCAGGATCGTGCTCCTCGCCGTGAATTGCGGCGTGACTACCAGCACCACCAGCCCCGTGACCAGCATCGCGGCCAGGAACAAGCTCTCGATGAGCTTGGCGTGCCTGCGGATCACGCGAACGTAATCGCGCAGGTCGGGTCCGGCCGCCTCGGGCGCTCCGTAGAAGTCGGGGTCAACTCCGCGTCCCAGGTACTGCGGCGCGGAGACGGGTTCGGGATACACGCGTTGGATTGGATAATCTTTCACAATAGCCTCTATGGGCTCGTTACGTATTGATTGTCAGACCGGGACTTCGCTGTGTCCTACATAAATGGCAGCGCGGGAAAAATCCCGGTGCTGAATTTCTGAAACACAGTGTAGAGCGCGTAAGGCACCGCGCCCGCGGCGGACTTGTTTACGATCACCACGTCGCCGCCCTGGACCGCAACGTCGGGGGCCGTGCCCTTCTGGATTGCGGCGAGATCGACTGGAATCTCGATCTTGCTGGATGTACTGGTCGAACCAGCGCGCAGGATCACGGCATCGGAGCTGAACATCTCTCCTCCGGCCGCCGTCACCGCACCCAACACCGTCATACCGGGAGTGATCCTGAATGCGCCCGTATCTTTCACCCATCCCTTGACCATCACCTCGCCGGCGGCGGGAACGATGATCACGTCGCCCGGACGGGCCGGGATCGCAAGTTCGTTTTCGTTGTGGGTGCTGGTCAGATCGATAACGATCGGCTCCGCGCTGGCCAGTCCAGTCGGTATTTGCGTAGCCTGCGGCTGGTAACTGGCAGGTACGCTCTCGCCCTCGCCTACGCGCTCGACGGCGAGACTCGCGCTGGCCTTTTCGCGCCCTTGAGCGCCAGTGGCCTTGGGAGCCACGGGCGCGCTTGACGGCGGAGCGCTCAGTTGCGAAGCCGCCGCCAGCATCGCGCTGGTTGCCGCGCCCTGTCCGGGAGGCGCCGGAATCAGCAGAATCCGCTGCGCGCTCTCGGCCGTCGTGCCGCCCGCGCGGCTGATCATCGCCAGGATAGTGTCATTCGGGCTGGTGAGGGTGTACAGGCCGGGTTTCTGAACCATGCCAACGACGGCAACTTGCCGGCTCTCGTATTCCTTCGTGAAGACGTCCACTTCGGGATCGTACATGTACTTTTGGAGCCGCTGCTTGAGCTGGTCGCGGACGCCCTGCTCGGTCAGTCCTTTGACGTTGATCACGCCGACCAGCGGCAGCGCGATCGTGTTGTCGCCCGAGACGCGCACGGAACGATCTTTCAGCTCGTCGATCGCAGGAACCGAGATCTCGAGAACATCGCCCGGGCCGACGGTGAAGTCGCCGGCCGATTTGTCCTGCGTGCGCTGTTGCCACAGGGCGTCGAGCCGCGTCATGTCGTCGGAACTGACCGCCGCCACCGCGGGCGTTACCGCGGCGCCATCAGCCGATACTGCGGGGTCGGCGGACGGCGCCGGATCCTGCGACGAGCACGCGGCGAACCCTGCCGCGATCGCGCATGCGAGCCCGGCATAGAACGTGTTGCGAATCACTTTCGATAGCACGATAACTGAACCTCGTGCACACAACCTTGTGCGCACTGGACGTTACGGTCGTAGGGGAATCTGCCCAGCCGCGGACCGCGATCCGCCGCGGGCGATTCAGGATCGGCCGCCATCGGCGCCGCGCGATTTTCAGCGCGACGGACTTGCGTTACCGCCGCCGTTACCGCTGCCGCAATTGTTACCCTCAGTGCAAAGGATGCCGCCGACAATACCGCCCGCGCCAACCAGCAAGCCCGCGCCAGCCGCCGTCGTCTCCCACCACGGAGCTCCGCAGGTCAGCGTCGCCGCCGATGCCACGCCGACGTCGGTGGTGGCAAGCGCGGTCGAGGTCGGCGACAGGAACCAGTTGATCGTCGCGCCCTCGATATCGACCTGGGTCATCGCCGATCCGCCCTGAAAGTCTTTCGAGTTCGGGTCGATCGACACCGTGTACTTCCCTGGCGCGACGAGCGGGATGCAATAGCGGCCGTAAATGTCGGAACGGCCGTGGCCTGCGGTCTTCCCATGCGAATCAGTAACCGTGATATAGGCGTTATTGACGAAGTGGCGGTCCTGATCTGAGACCAGCCCCACTACGCTCGAGCACATCGCGGACCCTGCCAGAGCCAATATCGCGGCTACTGCGGTTATCGAACCAAAAAGTTTTTTCATGATCCTCAAGCACCTCTCATAAACGGGACTCGCGCTACTTTTTGAATCGAACACGCGTCCGCCATCTCTGCACCGCAATTCGTTCAGGCAGACGTGTCCATCACCTTGGCTATGCCACCAACGTCCCGCCCATCATCAACCCACTGCTTATGTCTGTCGTTGCCCGCCGATGCCAAAGACAACTCAAGCGGGCTAACGTCTCATGAACTCTGCTTACCAGTAACGTTTAGCATGTGAATAGGTGACAGTCAAACACCTCTGCATCGTTAATCTTTACTAAGAAAACCATGGCGTTCAGTTCATTCGTAAAGCTTGATAGACCGTACTAACCTATCAATATGCAGCTTAAGCAACTCGTGGGAACATCAGGAAGATGGATCCCGCAGCGTAGATCGACGACATCAGGATCCTACCCAGCGCTCCTGCGAGTGGCAAATTCAAGGTTGACCCGACTAACGGGCAAACAAAATATCGCCATCGACGACGGTCAGAACGATCCACAATTGCGCGGGGACGAAGTCTGATTTTCAGCGTGACTCTCATCGGCATTAATGACGCGATGTCAGCCAAACCGAGTGCGCCAGATTCGTCCGCCACCGACAGTGACAGAAAATCAGACGCTGCAATGGTTACCGGCTCCGGCTGGTCCTGAGCCATCTAATGCCCGATCATCGCTGCCGGGCCAGTCTCTCCGTCAAAACCCTGATAGAGCAAAACCTGTTCACGCGACACCAGCATCGAGTCGGTTCGCGATGCATAAGTTGGATAAAAGGGTTGCTCTCCATGCGCGCGGAAGTAACCCTGCGCCTTCAACTCCTCTTCAGCGAGTTTCAGGTTGTGAATGCGCGAGTAACAGTCAGGCATGTCGAAATGCTCAGGGCATCCGAGCAGATGAAACAGTTCATGCTGCGTGACGCCGCTGGGAGACATGATGAGCTGATTGAGAGTCGCGCGCCGCGCCACTACGTACCCGTGAGTCAGCGTCGCGTCATCGACCTCGCCCAGGATCTCGGGCACTCCGACGCTGGTCGAGATCAACCCGAACGCAACGTCGCCGATATTGCGGTTGACGAAATAAAGCATCCGATCGCAGGATTTGCCGAGCGGGACCTGGCTGACTTGTTCGAGTATTTCGGTGTGGAAGAACCCCTCGCGTGGAAAGTTCTGGTACGAGACCGGCTCGAGATAGAGATTGTAAATATTGGCTTGACTGTTCCAGTTCTGGAGCAGCGCGTCGGCGTCATTGCGGGTGATTCCGCTGTCGAGCAGCACGCACAACCGGACATTTTCGGGTGGACCGTAGTCGATACTGTCGCGCAGAGCAGGATGGTCGAATCCCATGCTGGTACACGATACGCCGGCCGTCGCAAGCGCGAGTATCGCGAGCGCGCCTGCCGCGCGTCTGAACGCCGACGCCGCGGATCCAGTCATCGTTCGCACGGCGGCAAGAGCAGATTTGGGAACGATGGCTGAGTCAGCGCTCGAGGGGCAACGCGAATGGCGATATTCGTGTGTCTCCATACGGGACAGAGCAGCAGAATCCATGCCACGCGGGCCGTTCCGCTTCTTTTCTGCTTACGCACAGTGGGACTGGCGCGTTCCTCGTTTCACGACTATGGCGATGCGGGGAGTGTGTAGAAATGCGCCAGTTGGTGGCCTCATCGCAACCGTTGCGCCAGCCTGATCTCCGATCGTGAATTCGCGCGATTAGGCAAGCCGGCTGTTGCCATTAGCGCGCTCGCGAGATCACTATGGTTGCGCTGTGAAGATCGCAACCCGCCTGACCGTAATTTTGCTGATCTGCATGTTCCCGGTGCTAGCCGCCTACATGTATTTTGGCGTCCGCCAGGCCACCCATACCTATGTTGGCGACTTGAAACGCGAGACTCGCGCCACTGCGCGCGCGCTCAGCGCCGCGCTCGGCCAGGATATCGAACTCGGCAAATGGGAAGACGTGCGGCTCGCGCTCGAGCGCACGCAGGAAGAAGACGTGGCCGCCGCGATTTTCGGAATCGACGGCGAGGTCACGATGGCGCTGCGTGGATTTCCGCTCAAGCCACCGCCAGAGCCCGCATCGCTGACTCCGGCGCTCGAGGGCGGCGGCGTCGAGTTCATGAAGACCGAGGGTGATCGCGATTGGTTCTGCCGCGCGGTAGCGCTCAAGAACCGGGCCGGCGCTCCGATTGGAATTCTGCTCGTCGCACAGCGCTGGAACGATGTCGAAAACGATCTGCGCGCCCGCGTCGCGCAAGCGGTGCTGGCCTCGATGGCGGTGGCGGCGCTGATTGCGCTCCTGATTCCGCTTGTCAGCCATCGCTACGTGGCGCGGCCGCTGGCCGATCTATCGGCCAAGGTTGCGCGAATCTCGAGCGACGATAGCCGCGATGCTCTCGGGATCGGCGACGAGGTCGAATTTATCGGAGAAGAGTTCCGCCGGCTCGCCGACGATCTTGAAACCGCGCGCCGCCGCCTGCTCGACGAAACCGAGCACAAGCTCGAACTCGAACGCCGGCTGCGCCACGCCGACAAGCTGGCCTCGATCGGCACGCTCGCCTCGGGTCTCGCGCACGAGATCGGAACTCCGCTGGGCGTGATTCGCGGGCGCGCCGAGCACCTGCATTCCAATCGCCAGAATCCGCCGCGCACCGCCGACGGCCTCGAGATCATCATCAATCAGATCGACCGAATCACGCGGATCGTGCGGATGCTGCTGGACCTGGGCTCGCGCCACGAACAGGCCTTCGCCGTCTGCGATCTGCGTGCGATCATCCAGCGCACGCTGGCGCTTCTCGATACCGAGACCGCGCGCCGCCACGTGAGCTGCGTCGTCGAGCTCGGCGACAACCCGCTCGAGGTGCGCTGCGACGCCGACCAGCTCCAGCAGGTGTTCGTCAACCTTGCGATGAACGCGCTCGACGCGATGGGCACTGAAGGCGGGACCCTGAGCGTGAGCGCATCGCCGGTGGATCATGCCGGCCGCGCCGCGGTACGCGTGACGTTTGCCGATTCCGGACCCGGCATCCCGCCCGACGCGCGCGCCCGCGTCTTCGACCCATTCTTCACCACCAAAGAACCCGGCAAGGGGACCGGTATGGGACTGGCCGTAAGCGAAGCGATTGTGCGCGACCATCATGGTGAGATCGCGCTCGAGCCATCCGAGATTGGCGCGCGGTTCGCCGTCACGCTGCCGATTGCCGGCCCGTCTCCCGCCAACCTGACGACTTTCAGGAGGACCGCATGAACGCCGCGCCGATGGACTTCTCGATCCTGGTAGTCGATGACGACCCCGAGATGGTGAGCATGCTTGGCGACGTGCTCGGCGACGCGGGCTATCGCGTGCTGCGCGCGGGCTCGGGCGACGCCGCCTTGCAGCTCGCCGCGACCGAGCATCCCGACCTGCTGATCTCCGACCTGCGCATGAGCGGGATGACCGGGCATCAGTTGCAGGCCCGGCTCAAGACCGTGACGCCCGAGTTGCCGGTGGTGATCATCACGGCGTTCGGATCGATCCAGACCGCGATCGAGTCGATGCGGCTGGGGGCGTTTGATTACATCACGAAGCCGTTTAGCAACGATGAGCTGACCCTGGTGGTCGAGCGTGCGCTCGAGGACCGCCGCCTGCGCCGCGAGGTGCGCCGCCTGCGCGACGAACTGGCCGAACGCTACGGACTCGATACGATCGTGACCCGCAGCCCCCGGATGCGCGCGCAAATGGAGGTGCTGCGCCAGATGGCCGACAGACCGGCCAGCGTGCTGATTACCGGCGAGAGCGGAGTTGGCAAGGATTTGTTCGCGCGCGCGCTGCATTACCATAGCGCGCGCCGCGGCGGCCCATTCGTCGCGATCAACTGCGCGGCGATTCCCGACAGCCTGCTCGAAAGCGAGTTGTTCGGTTATGAACGCGGCGCATTCACCGACGCGCGCCAGGCGAAGGCCGGGCTCTTCCAGGCGGCCAGCGGCGGAACCATCTTCCTCGACGAGATCGGCGAGATGCCACAGGGGTTGCAGGTCAAGCTGCTCAGGGTCCTTGAGGATCATCGCGTGCGCCCGATCGGAGCGACGCAAGAGACGGCTGTCGATGTGCGCGTGGTCGCGGCGACTAACACCGATCTTGAGGCGGCGATCGCTTCGGGGCGGTTTCGCGCCGACCTGTACTACAGGATTGCGACCGTCACGATCGCGATTCCGCCGCTGCGCGATCGGCCCGACGACATCGCGATCCTCGCGCGTCACTTTGCGGCCCGCGCGGCGGCGGAATCCGGACGCAAGGCGTTGGTGATCGGAGACGACGCGATCGAGCTGCTCACGCGCCATCCGTGGCCGGGCAACGTGCGCGAACTCCAGAACGCCATCCAGCACGCGATCGTGCTATGCCGCGGCGATCGGATCACGCGCGACGATTTGCCCCCGCGCATTGCCGGCGGCATCGCCGAGCGCATCAATCTGGAAGCGGCCGTGACCCAGCGGATGCCGCTGGAGCATCTCGAACGCGAATATATCCGCGCCACGCTCGCCGCCGTCGGCGGCAACAAAAGCGAATGCGCCGCAATTTTAGGAATCGACCGCAAAACCCTCTACCGCAAGCTCGAAGATCTCCCGGCCGATCCCGTGACGGAAGCGGGCGCGATCCGCCCGTTTCGGCCGCCGCGCCGCCCGTAACGTCGTGGCAGCGCCGCCAGGCTCGTGCTGCTTTTGCAAGCACTGCCACCCGCGGATGAGGGTGTCGCTCTGCGGTCGTTGCGCGACGCGCAACGCGCTCAGGATTACTTCGGCGCGACGGGCGAATAGTACGCGACCGTGCCGTTGCCGATTGAACGCGGGGCGCTGCCGTCGATTGGGACACTCCAGACCGTCGGTGGCGGCACGGCTCCGAGTGAGTGGGTGGGAACGGCGAGCAGCCGGACGCCGGCGTACACGATCGCCTTCGAATCGGGCGACCAGATGGTGTGCGAGAGCGCAAGCTGATCGAAGAAGCGGTAGGAAACCGACTCCTCCTGGGTCGAAATAAATTTCTCCAGCTCGCGCGTCTTGCCGGACTTAAGATCGACCAGCTCCCAGGTGTAGAAGGGTTTGTCTTCCGGCACGCCAATATAGGCGAGGTAGCGTCCGTCGGGCGAGAAAAAATACGCCGCCACCGCGTCCGTGGTGAGCGTGCGCGAACTCGCGTCGCTGATATCCACCAGCTTGATCCCGTGGAAGGTCGGGTCGTGCGGGATGACCGTCGTCGCATACGCGATGTGCCGGCCGTCCGGAGACCATGCAAAGCTGTTGTCGCCAATCGGCAGGCTGACGATCGAGCGCGGATGCTGCGCGTTGGCGTCGGCCACGACGAGATTTGCCTCCGCGTGATTGTTCGCGATCCAGGCAAGATGCTTTCCGTCCGCCGACCAGCACGGCGTCTTGAACGGCGTGCGTCCGTGCGAGAGCACCTTATCGACGTTCTGGCTGGTGTCGGTGAGCGTGATGAGCGCGACGCGTTCGCTCGATTCAGGATCCGAGCCGGCGGTATGCACCGCCAGCCTGCCCGGCGACGGACCCCAGGCGAAATACATCGGCACCCCCGTCATCACGATCCGGATCGGCGCCTGCTCTTTCACCTCCGCCAGCATCAGCGAGAGTCCGGCCGGCTCGCTCAGCAGAAACGAAAGATGCCGCCCGTCGGGAAGCCAATAGATGTAATCGACGTGCTCGGTCTTGCTCTCGAAGATCTGGATCGCCGCACGCTGTTTAAGATCATAGACCCAGACGGCAAAGCTGACTCCGGCCTTGTCGCGAGCAACGGACGAATAGGCGATCCGCTTGCCGTCGGGAGAAAACGTCGGCCAACCGTACTGGCTGACCGCCTCGGGCGGGGCGTCGGCGAAGGTGAACGCGGCCGTGAATATTGCGCCGCGGCGGCGATCGCGGCGAACGTGCTCGCCCTCAATCGGGCAGGTCAGGCACTCCGGCGTGGGACAATCGCCCGCGCAATAGTAGATATTATTATCGACGCCGACGTAGGTTATCGCACCCGCGGCGGCGGTCCCGGCGGGCGCCGGCGCCGGCCGCGCCACAATCATCAACGCCAGCGCCAGTGTCGCCGTGGCGAAGCTCGCGCGGAACACTCTCCCCCATCGCGATCGCATTGCGGTACAATTGCGCAGCGCCAACGGCGAACGCAAGCGCGCTCGCCGCGCCCGACCCTCGCACGGTTGACAGATCGCAGGATCGGGACCAAAGTTTAGGCCATGCGACGAGCAGCAATCGTTTTGGGCGCGGCGCTTATGTTGTGCGCGCCGGGTTTCGCGCACGCGCAGTACTCGGGGATGGACAAGCAGAATCCCAATGAGTACAACGACGACGATTCGCAGCCGCTCAAGCTTATCAGCTACGTGATCGCACCGATTGGCTTTGTGCTCGAATGGGGCGTCGCGCGTCCGCTTCATTACCTTGCAACCGATACATTTCTGGCGCCAGTGCTGGGCGCCAACACCGACGCCGACAAAATGAAGGTCGCGCCAATCGCCGAGCTGCCTCCGCCCGACGAGATCTCCGACACCACCGAGCATCACGACGTCACGATTGTGCCCAATCAGCCGGAGTCGCCGGCCAGTCCCACCGCGCAGAGCAGCGCCTCGGCAGTGTCGGCGCCGTCGCATCAGCCTGAGTTGCGGTAGCCGTTTTTTCGACTGATTCAGCAGAATTTTGCCGGACGATCCGCCGCTTCCTTGAATTCCTCTGCTTACTCGGGTTAGAATTTTTTCTAATCGTAAACATCTAACTGATGAGGGTGGGCCTAATCAGGCCCGCCGCGAGCGGGAGGTCGTGAGGATTCCAAATGGCTGCGGCATCTAAAGTCAAAGCTCCTACCGATCCGGCTGAACTGGCGAAATGGCGCGCCGATGAGCAGGCGCGCGAACGCGCCAAACGCGACAAGGAAAAAGCCGAACTCGGCTCGCTATGGAGCCGGCGCGATTTTCTGGGACGCCTGGGATGGGGTGGTTTCGGCGCCGTCACCACGATCGGACTGCTCGCCGCGGTGCGCTCGGCATTCCCGCGCGTGCTGTTTCTGCCGCCGTCGAAATTCAAAGCGGGCCTCCCGAGCGATTACGTGGTCGGCGAAGTCAGCGAGAAATACAAGCAGGACTTCCGCACCTGGATTATCCGAACCAAGGCGGGGTTCTACGCAATCTTCGCCAAATGCACGCATCTCGGATGCACGCCGCGATGGCTCAAGACCGAGCAGAAGTTCAAGTGCCCGTGTCATGGTTCCGGTTATTACATCAGCGGCCTGAACTTCGAAGGACCGGCGCCGCGTCCGATGGATCGCTTCAAGATTTACGTCGGCGACGACGGCGAACTGGTCGTGGACAAGTCGGTAATCTACACGATGGCGCCGGGCGTCGATCCCAACGACCAGTACCCGCAGAGCATCCTCAAGATCGTGTAGCGAACGCGAATCAGATTTGAATCGAGCGCGGAGCCTCGGCTCCGCGCTTTTTTTTGCGCGCGGGCCGCGCGCTATCCGTAGAGATCGCTCTCCGTAACGCCGCGGCGAAAGACGGTGGTCGAGAGCACCAGCCGGGGCACGGCGGCGCAGTTCGGGGCGGCGGCGTGCAGAATCCACGGATGGACCAGGAAAACGTCGCCCGCCGCGCCCGCGATCTCTGCCACGCGCACCTCGACTCCGTCGAGGACCGCACCGCTCTCCATGAACATCTGCTTGCGGTTGATTTTCGCGTCGCGTGAGCACAGCGCGCTGATCCACCGATAGGTGCTAATCAGGAGCTTGCGCACGTCCGCCGAATGCAAATTGGCGCTGGTCCTGCGGAGCAGAACCTCGACGAGGCGATGCGATCCTGCGACGACGACAGTCCCGCCGCCGCCGGGTTCCAGATCCGCAAGACAGGTGAAGACGCGAACCGCGAAGTTTCCGCCGAGCGCCCGCGACGCGCGAAAATCAAGATGCCAGCTCTGATGCGGAACCTCCCATCGCCCGCGCGATTCCGGAAACGCCGCGAGTAGATGACTCCATCGCTTCGGCGGCTGCCAATTTCCGCTTCCCAGAAATAAATCGAGCGCCTCGCACACGGCCGGAGCGGCAACCTTATCGAAGCTCAGGGAGTCTGGAAGATCTTCCGTTTTCGTCGCCCTGAGCGCCTTCCATCCGTCGGGCTCATCGCGACGAACTTGATAGCGCCGCGCAAGCGTCTCCCAAACGCAATCGGAGATTTCATCGAGATGGGTCTTCGCGAGCGCGCCGGGAATCCGGGTAATTCCGAACCGCTCGTATTCTTCGCGCTGCTGGGCATTGAAGGTCATAATGATTTGCTCGCGACCCAAAATGCCGTACGCGATCGCTCACGGCCCAACGCTACGCGCGGAAGTCGCGGCGATAGACTACGTAGTTCGCGCAGACCTTTGCGCCGAGCTTTTCCGCCGTGCGGCGCGACGGCCAGTTGTCATCGACGACGAGCGTGTAGCTGAGATATTTCGCGCCGCGATCGATGAGCTTCAAGTACGCCTGCGCCGCCATCGCAAGGTTGAGTCCCCTGCCCCGCGCGGCCTCGCGCACGCCGATCCCGAGAAAATTCAGCTTCTCGGAATCCTTGATCACCCGGCCCGGCCGCACCACGGCGTGCGCGGTCTCCTCGGGACTGACCATCAGCGTGCCCACGACCTGGCCGCGTTGGTACGCGCAGATCGAGGTTTCGAGCCCTCCGGTCAGCTCGATAAACATCATCATCTCGGCCATCGCGTCTTCGCTCGCGGCGACGTAGCCCCAGTGGTTGTAAAACGCCTCGTTGAAAGCGGGGCCGAATTCGTGGGCGCGCTTTTCGCGCGGAATTTCCGCCAGCGTCGTCAACTCGAAGTTCGCGCGCCGCGCGGCCTCGAGCGCGCTTCGGTAGCGCGCGATAAGGTCGGGCGTGACCTCGATTTTGTAATCGACCATCCCTTTCTCGCAGACGAAGCCCGCGTCCTTGATCATCGAATGATAGTAGTCCGGATTCTGGCGCATCATGTTCGGCGGCAGCGCGTCGTACTCGTCGATCACGAACGGCATATCGAGCGGCATGTAGAACCCCGCGCGTCCCGCGATAGCGCCCTGCCCGCGCAGCCATTCGCACGCCGCGTCCATCACCGCGCGCGCAGCTTCGCGCGCGCCGGCGGCGGCCTCGAAGAACATCAGATGCCCGAGCTTTTCGCCCCAGCGCTGGGCGTAGCCGGGATCGAGCACCGCGGCGACGCGCGCGGCGATTTCGCCGTCCTGACGCGCGACGAACGCGCGCAGCGACTTGCCAAGCATGAACGCCGACAATCCCATCAGCATCGGAAGCTGAAGCTCGGCGGCTGCCGGCCATCGCGCGGTAAGCTCCGGCCGCACCTTGTCGGCGAAGGCTACGAATTCGGTGAGTCCGTTTTGATTGTCAGGCGATTCGATTTTCAGTGCCATGATTGAGCAACCGCAAGTCGCAATAGATGTGCTGGGTGACGGGTTCAGGCGGCGCGATTTTGCCGCCACGCGGCGAGTCACCTTGTTTCCGAAGGCCGCGTGCGCTAATCACCACGCAGGCGCCGCGTGCGTGGTTCCAAGGTAGCGCCGCGGACATGAATGGGTCAATTGTGCGGCGCCGATGAGGCGCTGCAGGAGAGCTCAAGAGCATGGTCGAAAAAACCATCGAGCTAACCGGAATCTCGGCCAACTCGATCGAGGACGCGGTACAGATCGCGGTGGCGCGCGCGGGGGTGACCATCACGGGTATCCACAGCGTGCATATCCAGGATGTCTCTGCCGCGGTCGAGAACAGCAAGGTCGTTCGCTGGAAGGTGCAAATCAAAGCAACCTTCCAGATCAAGGACGAGCTGCACGAGTGACGCGTCCAGGGAATTCGCAACCGGCGGCGGATCGCAAGAACTTCAAGTTCAGCGGAACCTGCCACTGAGAGTGTGATGGGATCAAAAATCGTCGAGGTTCATCCGGGTATCTACGAGATTTTTCTGCCGCTGCCGATGCGGCCGACGATCATCAACGTGTACCTGGTCGATTGCCACGGCGCGTGGGCGCTGATCGACACGGGCATGAACTCGCCCGACAGTATCGCGACGCTCGAAGAGGCGTTTGCGCAGGTCGGGATCAAGCTCGAGAATCTCGACGCGCTGATCGCCACGCATCATCATATCGATCACTTTGGCGCCTCGGGCGAAATTCGGCGCCGCAGCCACGCGCCCACGCATATCCATCGGCTCGAGGCGGAGCGCGCGGACCGGATGCTGTTTTTCGGAAGGATGGGTCCGGCCGATCGTCCCGAGTCGCGGCCGTTTTTCTTGAAGCATGGATTTCCGATCGACAACCATTCATCGGCCGGGATGCGGCCGGCGTGGATGGGCACGCAGATGTATTCTCCGGTGACCGAGCCGGATCATTTTATCGACGACGGCGACGTGATCGAGGTCGGCGATCGCAAGTTCGAGGTGATCTGGACGCCGGGACATTCGCCCGGGCACAACGTGATCTATCTGCGCAAGGAAAAGGTGATGATCGTCGGCGATCACTTGCTGCCGAAGATTACGCCGCACGTGGGAATTTATCCCGACGCCGACGCGAGCGCGAATCCGCTCGGCGACTTTATCGATTCACAACTCAAGGTGCAGCGCTTTGACGCCGAATTGATTTTGCCAGCGCACGGCGGCGTCTATCATGACCATCGGCATCGCGCCAATCAGATTATCGAGCATCATCGCTACCGCGAGGCCGAGATGCTCGATCTGGTGCGCACTAAACCGCAAACCGCGTTCGAGGTGGCGCAACAGATCTTCGGCGGCGAAGAGAGACCGATCTTTCACGTGATGGCGGCGACGTTCGAAACCCTCGCTCACCTGGAATACGCCCGCATCGAGGGACGTGCGCGCAAAGTCGAGCGTGACAATCGAGTACTTTTCCAAGCCCTGTAATTATGTTACTAGGGGTTTGCTAAATTTTTCATTAGGTGTATTTTGACGCTGCTTTGACTTGGGTGGCGGATCGGCCGTTGCGGGCCTTGTTATCGGGGGAGGCCCCCAGAGTGAAGGAGGATGCCATGAGACGCACGATTGGGTTGTTGCTGGCCGGTGGGCTGGCAGTTATGGTCGCCGGGTGCGCAAGCACTGGCGGCGGCGGCGCCGGTACTACGACGGGTGCGGCGGGAAGCGAGGCAGGTCAGCAGACCGCCAGCGCGGATACTTCACGGGTCGCTCGCGACTTTAACCTGCGGGTTAAGTGTCCGGGAGTCCACGAGGAGAAGATCCACGGCTGGACCGACCAGCAGATCATGGCGCAGGAATCTGTCGCCGAAGAAGACATTCCTGCCTGCATGGCCTGGGTGCAAAACCAGCCTAAGGGATTCGTCCCGCCGCCGCCTCCGGGCTTCGTACCGAAGGCAGCTGTGAAGGCGCCAGCAGCGGGAGGAGCCGCTCCTGGTGGTGCGGCACCGGCCGCGGCCCCCTCAGCGAGCCATTAACGGGTCTTATTGGGGCGCGGCAGCGCGGTGTAAGCCTTTCGCTTACGGCCGCGATGCCGCGCGCGCCAATTCGTAGCGGAAACGCGACGGCGCAGCGTGTAACCAATACACGCTGCGCCGTCGTTTATTTAAGCTTCAGATTTCGAAGCGGCGGTCAGGCTTTGCCGATCGGCCCGTTAGTTCGCCCGCGCCGCGCGTTTGCCGTCGCGCCGTGAAGGCGCGCTGATTCGTCCGCTACGCACCACCGGCGAGCGCCGCGCCAGCCGACGGGTCGATACTCCGGCGAGCTGCTGGCCGCGCCAGTCGCGCAGTCCGTTGCGCAGGAAGCCCGGCTCGATACCGAGCGTCTCGCAGACGGTCTCGAACGAAAATGGGCCTTCGCCGCCTTCCCCGCACAACCACTGCTCGGCTTCCTGGAACAAACGCTTGCGCGAGCCGCTCTTGGCGTCGGCGTTATTCTGGAAGCAGCGCAAGGCGTCCTCGAGAATCGCCATCATCAGCTTCTTGACCGGGCGGATCGAGCTATCGTCGCGCCGGCTGTCGTAAAACTGCTCGGGCGTCAAGACGTCGGGTACAAACAAAGAACCGAGTGCGGTATTTTCCCATTCCATGATGCTTTGGCCTCACCCGACTTGTCGCATCAGCCATCAGACGACGCTCATGGGTCGGGGTGTTATCTCACTATGCTGCCTGAAGAGCAGCAAGTTTTGTGCCCGAACCCATCAGCTACCCACAATGTCGTTTCCTTAAGCAGATATGCGGGCTTCTCAGAAGATTAGCCCAGCTACTTATTGAGGCTTTTGCCAAGACCTTCGCGATTCGCGAATGATTCCGCGTTATGCAAAGCGCGAAAACCTCGATCCACCGCTACCCCATTTGCGACAGCGCGTAACATTTCGGCTACACACCCCCTCATTTTGGTGTCGCGAATCGGCATTGTGCGCCATAAAGTGGCAGATTTGCGACATCGCGATGCAGCCCGATCGATGCCCGCCTGCGCCCCGTTTCTACTGCATCGTGTCGGGTCCGCCACGCGATCCGACGGGTCCTAGCTTGCGCTCTTCGAGCTTGAAGGCGAGCACATCGAGCAGGCAATCGACCCGGCCTGACAGCGCCTCGAGCAGGGTTTGTTTCTCGATCGGACTCACGTCGAGATGGAAGCAAAGGAAGTTGATCAAGGCCGCGTCGCGCAATCCGCGCTGCTCGACGATTGTGCGCCATGCCTCTTTCGCGGGATCGCCCAGGTAACTGAACAGCACCTCGCGCAGCGACTCCATCGTCTCGAAATCGCAGTCGAGCGCCGCCGGCGCGGCGGGACACCATTGGACCTCGGCTTGCCGATAAGCCTTGGCGCGAATCTCGCGCACGACGCGGAACTCGGCCAGCCCTTCGAGCACCAGGTTGTAGCGGCCGTCCTCGAGCTGGACCAGGTCGCGGACTTTGCCGGCGCATCCGACCTCGAAGATATCCGGAAAGGCGTGATACTCGCGCTCCCAATCGGCCTTGAGCAGGATCATCCCGATGATCCCGTCGCCGCGCGCTGTGTCGGCGATCATCTCGCGATAGCGCGGCTCAAAGATGTGCAGCGGAACCCGCGTGCCGGGAAACAGCACCAGATTCGGCAGCGGAAAAAGCGGGACGATTTTGGGAAGTTCGGCCACGCGACTGTTCTCAGAGCTTAAAGCCCCGCGCCGAGGTGCGTCAACCCGCGCACCTGTCGCGCATGAAGCGCGGCGCGTACTGCGCTATGGTTCCTGACACGAACACCGCGCACGCAACTATCGAGAGCGCGGGCGCGCCGGAGCCGCATGATGGAAACCAGACTTTTTGTCGGCGGACGTTACCTGCAAGCCGAGTCGCCGCGCCGCATCCTCGACCTCGAACCCGCAAACGGCAGCGTGCTCGCCGAGATCGGCGACGCTACCGCCGCCGACGTCGATCGAGCCGTCGCCGCGGCGCGCGACGCTTGCGACCGCGGCCCTTGGCCGCGAATGTCGGTCGAGGCGCGCGCGGCGATCCTTAACCGGATGGCCGACGGAATCGAACGGCGCGCGCGCGAACTCGGCACGCTCGAAGCGCGCGACGTCGGCAAGCCCGTCGCCGAGTGTGTCGGCCACGATGTCGCGCGGGCGGCAAAAAATCTGCGCTTCTTCGCCGCCGCGATGCAGTCCTGGACGCAGGAAGCCGCGCTCGGCGACGCAAAATTCCTGGGCCGCGACTTGCGCCTGATGAATCTCACCGAGCGCCCCGCGCTCGGCGTCGGCGCGATTATTATCCCCTGGAATTCGCCGCTGATGCTGGCGACGTGGAATCTCGGACCGTGCCTGGCCGCGGGCAACGCGTGCGTCCTCAAACCGAGCGAACTGGCGCCGCTAACGACGATCGCGCTCGGCGAGATCGCCGCCGAGGCCGGGCTTCCCCCCGGCGTGCTCAACGTCATCACCGGGCTCGGCGGTACGGGCGCCGCACTCGCCGCGCATCCGGGAGTCGATGCGATCGCGTTTACAGGGGGCGCCGCAACCGGACGCAAAGTAATGGCGGCGGCATCCGAGCGGCTGGCGCGGGTGACGCTCGAGCTGGGCGGCAAATCTCCAAATCTGGTTTTTGCCGATGCGAACCTGCTCCAGACCGCCGCCGGAGTGGCGCGCTCGATCTTCAGAAGCCAGGGTCAATCCTGCGTGGCCGGCTCGCGCCTGCTGATCGAGCGCAAAGCGGCGGATGATTTCCTCTCGATGCTGCTCGACGAAGTGCGCCGCCTCAAGATTGGCGATCCGCTTGATGACCAGACTGAATACGGCCCGCTCATCTCGGCAGCCCATCGCGACCGGGTCCACGGATTCGTCACCGAATCAGTCTCGGCGGGTGCGAAACTCCTGTGCGGCGGCAGCGCGCCAGAGCTTGCGCGCGAGGGCTTCTATTATCTGCCAACGATTCTCGACGGCGCCGCGCCATCCTCGCGCGCGGTCGGCGAGGAGATCTTTGGTCCGGTTCTGACCGTCGAGCGCTTCGACGACGAAGCGCAGGCGATCGCGATGGCGAACGCGACCGCGTTCGGACTTGCCGCGTACGTATGGACCGAAAATCTGCCGCGCGCGCTGCGCGTCGCCGAGCGGATCAAAGCCGGGATGGTGTGGGTGAACAGTTTTTTTCTGCGCGACCTGCGCACCCCTTTCGGCGGCGCAAAAATGAGCGGGCTCGGCCGCCAAGGCGGACGCTACGCGCTCGAATTCTGGACCGAACCCAAGCTCGTGTGCCTTGCGTATGGAGAGGAGCCTCGCGATGGGTGAAATAGCCGCCGCAATCTTCACCACTCATGTGCCGCGCCTGATGATCGCCGACCCGGCCGCGCGCAAAGCCTACATGGGCGACAACGTCACGACGTTTTACGACGCGATGCCGGCGCTCGAACGCACGCGCCTGCGCGAGCTCGAATTCGACACGTTCATGGTGATCGATTCGCACTGGTTCACGACTCTGGAGTACGTTCTAAACGCGCACGAACGGCTCGCCGGCGCGTACACTTCGGAAGAACTACCGCGGATGCTCCACGATCTCGAATACGACTACCGCGGCGACCCCGAGCTGGCGCGCGCGATCGAGGCGGCCGCGCACGCGCGCGGGATGCGGGCGATTGCGTCGGCGCATCGCAATTTGCCGCTCCATTACCCGACGCTGAACGTGATGCACTACTTCAATCCCGGCGCGCGCCGGCGCGTGCTCTCGATGGGCGTGTGCCAGATAACGTCGGTCGCCAACGACCTCGAGTTCGGCGCCGCGATGGGCGCCGCGATCGCCGCGTCTGACCGGCGCGTGGTGATCGTCGCGTCGGGGGGAATGTCGCATCGCTTTTGGGATTACGACCGGATTTTGGCCCACGCTTCCGCATCGCCCGAAGACATCAGCTCGACGGCGAACCGGCTCTATGATGAACGAATCATGCAATGGTTTCGCGCGGGGAGTCATCGCGAAGTGCTGGAATCCTCCGCTGACTTCCGCGCGCACTGCTCGCCCGAAGGGCGCTTTTCGCATTACCTGATCATGGCGGGGGCCATGGGCGGCGCGTCATGGGACTGGCGCGGCGAACAATTCGGGCGCTACGAGGCGGCGATCGGAACCGGACAATCGATTTTCTATTTCGCGCCGGACGCAGTCGGCGTCTGAGACGGGGCGCGCGGGAGGGTACCTCACGATGGGTGCGCGGTCGGGCAACAATTATCTTTCTTCGCTCAAGAAACTGGGCGCCGAAATCTTTCTCGGCGGAGCGCGCGTCATCGACGTGACCACGCATCCCGCATTCCGTAATTGCGCGCATTCGGTCGCCTCGCTCTACGACATGCAGAGCGAGCATCCCGAAGCGATGACCTTTCGCACCGACGATGGCGGACGCGCGGGGCTCTCGTTTCATCAGCCGAAAACCCCTGAGGATTTGCGCAAGCGCTCGCGCATGATGAAAGCGTGGGCCGATTTCAGCGGCGGCTTCATGGGCCGCACGCCCGACTACTTGAACGTCAGTATCGCCGCGATGGCGGCCGCGCACGAGTTTTTCGCCGCCAGCGACCCGCGCTTCGGTGACAACATCCAGAGCTACTACCGGCAAGCGCGCGACCACGACTGGTGCGCGACCCATACCCTGGTCAATCCGCGCGCCAGCCGCGCCAAAGGATGGGCCGGTGAAACCGACGCCGATCTGGCGCTACGTGTGGTCGAAAAAACCCGCGGCGGGATTATCGTCAGCGGATGCCGGATGCTGGCGACGCTCGCGCCGATGGCCGAAGAGCTGCTCGTGTTTCCCTCGACCGTGCTCAAGGCCGAGAGCGCCGCCGAGCCGTACGCGCTCTCCTTCGCGATCAATTGCAACGCCGCCGGGCTGCGCTTCATCTGCCGCGACAGCTACGATCTTGCGCGCGCGAAGTTCGATGCACCACTGAGCGCGCGCTTCGAGGAGATGGATTGCGTCGTCATCTTCGACAACGTGCTGGTGCCATGGGAGCGGGTCTTTCTGTGCGGCGACGTCGCGCGCTGCAACGCGCTGTACGGCGCGACCAACGCGGTGGTGCACATGATGCATCAGGTTGCGGTGAAAAACGTCGCCAAGAGCGAATTCATTCTGGGCCTCGCCGCGCGAATCGCGCAGGCCAGTGATGCGATGCCCTTGCAGCATGCGCGCGAGCGGCTCGCCGAGATGATCACGACGACCGAAACGATGCGCGCGTGCCTGCGCGCCGCGGAGGCCGACGCCGCCGTCGATAAGTGGGGCGTATGCGTTCCCGCACGCGCGCCGCTCGATTGCGCGCGCAACCTGTTTCCGCGCCTGTACCCGAGGATGGTCGAGATCATCCAGCTCAGCAGCTCTTCGTCGCTGATGGCGACGCCGCAGGACGCCGACTTCGCCAATCCCGCCGAACGCGGCGATCTCGAGCGCTACTTCAAGGCGGCCGACGGCGATGCGCGCGAGCGCGTCGCGCTCTACCGGCTCGCCGCCGACGTCGCGTGCAGCGCGTTTGCCGGCAGGCAGGTGCTCTACGAGCGGTTCTTCTTCGGCGATCCAATCCGGATGGCAAGCGCGCTGGTCGATAACACCGACTTGCAGCCGCTAGTCGATCGCGTGAAAGCATTCCTCGCCCGCCCGGATTGACGACGGCGCGCAGCTTCGCCCGGGCGAGCGAGACGTTCGCCGCGAGCGACGGATGTGGATCTCCAACGGGCCCGAAACGGGCGGCCACGCAGGGCCGCCCCCTACCTTGCCAGACGCGGCGGACGCCGGGTCCACCGGCATACTCAGCCACGCGCACAACGCCGAAGTTCGGTTC
>Ga0307374_10001792_pt1 | contig 39249 bp, 31 predicted proteins | sample OX3MG_FD_202532 | JGI IMG/M metagenome (GOLD analysis project Ga0307374, IMG submission 202532) | Soil microbial communities from Risofladan, Vaasa, Finland - OX-3 | ecosystem: Environmental > Terrestrial > Soil > Coastal area > Acid sulfate soil | place: Finland: Risofladan, Vaasa | collected... | reverse complement strand
CCCGTGTTTCATCGGTGTGGGCAAATTTGCCCACACCGTGCGCGGCCGGGCGGCATTCGGCGGTCGCGCTAGGCCGCTGCTCATTCCTCGGCACGGCTGACACTCGCCATCCTTTGTTCTAACTCGCGACTGGCTTGGGTTGGATCGGTCGCGGGCGTCCGCCTGCTTGGCTCCCTGTGTTCTACCGCGCCGTTGGCTTGGGACCGGATCTTTTCGACTTCTCACCGCGGCTCGACGAACGCCGGCGGCTGGTTCGCCGCGCGGGCAAAAGACTTGCTCAATGAACAGGCAGCCAGATGACCACTATGCACATCATTTGAGCAGCCGCAAAAAAACCCTCTGCCAGGTCAACCGATGGGCAAAAACGCCGTGTTTCATCGGCTGTCGCAAATTTGCGCCAGCCGATCGGCACCGGCGGCCGCCCGACGCCGCTGCTCAATTCTTAGGCACGCCTGACACTCTGCCAACCACTAACCACTAACAACCTCTTTGGCGAAGGCCACCACAGCAGCCTGCAGCACGCGCCCGTTCTCCACAAGCTTGAGTTTTTCGAGGGCCTCCACGGGGCTGGTTACGGCCGATTCCAACCGCCCGGCCGCCGTGGCATCGGCGACCGCACGACGGACCTCGCGCATGTCGAGTTGTTTTAAGCGATAGCGGCCGGCTGATTCTCCCTGCGGTGCAGAGGATGCGAGCGATCGAGCAGCTGGTGTTGGTATTCCGTCTGGAGCATCAGCGAGGTCGTGTTGCCAACGGGCCAATAGCTGCGTCCCCTTTTCCTTTTCGCCCCCTCCTACTCTACTTCAAGAACATTAGGGAATAGATGCGTGTGCAACTCTGGGTACCGAAGCTGCAACCTGCTCGAGAGCCAAGAATAGAGATCGTCCCAATCCGCCTCAGACAATTCATTCGCCGCTTTGCCGGTCTCGGCACAGACGAATGACGCCGCTCGATGGCGTATCGGAATAGCCAACTCCTTCTCCATTTTCATACGACGGACGGCAGAGTAGAGCCGGCCGGCCGCAGTGTGCGGAACGAGCGGACAAGTTCTTTCAAGCGACTCAATCACGGCTGCGAGATTGTCCATACGGTGGGCTCCACGTCGTGACGCGAGTGCGGCACCTTGCGCTCCTTGCCGATTCTACTCCCGTTGCCGTTCGGCGTCGCGGTCTTCGCGAAGATAGATGCGAAGCTGGTCGAGCGGAATCGAGAATTGGGGCAACAGCTCGCGCAGCAGGTCGCGCAGGGCGTTGGCCGAGTGGTTGATCTCGGCGTGAATGCCCTCGGCCACGAGCATCGGCGAGCGCAGTTCGGCGGCATTGGTGTGGAACTCGCGGTGCCCGCGGTTGCTGATGAAGGCGGTGTTTTCGGGCAAGGCGCGGAATCGCTCCAGGTCGCGCCGCGCGAGCTGCTGGCAGACGAGTTCATAGAGCCGGCGCCAGGTGGTGATGCCGGTGGCGGCTTGCCCGTCGAGCACGAAGCCGTGCGGCCGGCGGAAAGTAAAGTCTTTGTCGAGCGTGTAAGGCTGCTCGCGGTCGAGTTCGCGGACGATCCGCTCGTTCTCGTCGCGGTTCTCGGTGCTGCCGCGTTCGGTCTGCTCCAGCCGGACGCTGGTGAAGCCCTGCACCATGTCCGACAGCTCGCTGGCCAGCGCGTCGAACGCCGCCATTTTTTCGTTATAGCGGCGTTTGAATTCCACGCCCTCTTCCAGTGCTCGCGGGTCGTTGTGCTCGATGGATTGCCAGATGTCGTCCGACAGCGCCAGCAGGTTCTCGCGGACCGCTTCCAGGTCTTCGAGAATCCGGCGGACGCGGTCATGGGCTGGAAGAAGGGGTGTCATGGCGAATCTCCAAGTGTGACCAGCCGGTAGCATTTCGTGCGCGCTACATGTTGGCAAGCATTGCTCTAAGCCGATCGAATGCGACGTGATCGAATGGCCATGCTTGACGATATGCCGCGATGCCCGGATACAATTGCGCTTCCTCCTGGGTCGCCAGGTACATCTGGGCGAGATGCTTGTCGCGCTTGTGGCCTTCCGGCAGCCGAATTCCGTTGCCTTCAATGCACACGACGAAATCATGAATGCAGTGGTAGTGCGGGCGGTCGGCGACAGAACTTAGGCAGAGCGTCTCGATCATTCCGGCAGCAACTTCGTTCGGGAAAATCGCAATTTGAGTTCTCACCGAAGGATGAAGTTTTAGCGCATCGATTGCCGTCTGAACAGATTGCTTTGCCTTCACCGCGTCGTCCTCCGCATCTCTTGCGATGAGCAGCGATTGGACGTTGCGGCGAAAATCCTCGCCTGCGGCCTGGGCACGTAGGTACGCATGGAGTTGGTTGATGCCTCCGTAGCTGCGAATCTCAATCGCGTCGCTTAGGCCGAGATGCCGGCATAACGCCTCAAAGAAGTTGGCGGGGGAAAGGCCTTCGACCAGCAACAATTTGGAACGCGCAATTGGCGTAGGGCGGACCGCGTCACGCCGGCTGGGCACAATCATTATCGAACTTCAATCCCAGAAGTAAGGGCTGTCTCAAGCATGTCTTTGTCATACACGGTGGCCGTAACCTCGCCGTCGCTCCGGTCGATCCGCTGAACGGCAAGATCATAAGGATCAGCGTCGGCAAAAGACTCGTACGCGGCCCGCATGCACTCGAAGCTATGCGTCGTCGCGAAGACCTGCACGTTGGATGCACGGGCAGCCTGAGCGATGGCGGTCCACGCAGCCGGCATGGCCGAATAGTGCAAACCGGTTTCGATCTCGTCGATGAGCACCACGCCGTCCTTTGATTCGGCCACCGCGAGCAGCAGCGTCATCAGGCGACCAATTCCTTCGCCCATCAATGGCAAGGGAATCATACGGCCGAGATCGATGTCACCGTGTATGATTGGGCCGGCGCCAGTCACGATGACCGCCAGCCGCTTCAGACGAGGCTCGATGACCCGCAGTGGTTCAACGATTTCCAGCTCCCTTCCAACCTCTTCAAGCTTACTGAACCGCTCCGCATTTTCCGCCGCGTATCCGCCGCGCGCGGTCACAAAGATACTGGTCGGGAATTTGATCTGGCGGCCGTGTTCGAGTGCGATGCCCGTTTCCTTGATGTAGGCACGCGACAACGTGTTCTGTCGTTTCTCGTCTTGATAATGGAACTGCAACTCACTCGGCCCAATGTTGGTTGTGGCCTGCGTGACACGCGGGGCTTTTCTAGCGGCTGCCTTTGTCCCGCGCTTCACGTTGACCTCTTTCGGCGCCGTCAAGGTGATTCTCAGGCTCCTCCTGCCCGTATCTGTTTCGCAGTGCAAAGAGATTTCCTGGTCCATGTTCTTTTCATAAAACAGCCAGCCCCAAAGGTCTTCCGGATCGGAGCGAAATTGATCGATGCCTCGAAACGCACTGACCGCAATGGTGAGTTGAGGATTGGTTGGTCCAAGCAACAAAAACAACGACTCAAGCAGCGCGGTTTTGCCGACGTTGTTGCGGCCGAGAATCAGGTTGAAGCGCTCTAACCCGTCCAGCTCGAGGTGCCGAAATCCTCGGAAACGGTCGATCGTGACGGAGTGGAAGGTGACGTTTTTCATGGTTCGCGCGAACTGGGATCACAAATGCCCTTCACCGTCAATATAACCCTTTCGCGGCTGCGATGTTGTGCCTCTGCAAGCAGATTGCCCCTACAACCGCTAACGTCGAAAAAAATGCCAGACAGCCATAGGCTAAACGGCCAACGGGCTACGAATGGCGTTTCATCGCGTAGCGCGGCGGATCACGGGCCAACCAGCTTTTCGACGAAACGGCAAAAAGCTCCGCACCTGCGCAACCGGCAAGGCGGGACGCTCGTCCCATAAGATAACGACGCGATCACAGCCATTTTCCAGGAGGTCGCGCGCAGCGGTACCGCATTCCTCCAGCAGTCGCTCTTTGTTGTCCATGGGGACGACGTCTACTTCCAAATCGAGGCCCGTTTCGTGCGCCAACAATTCGCCGACGCGGCGGCACATGTGATGTTCCATGCCGTCGGGGCCACACTCGACGAGGATGCCTACCTTCATCGGTCGTTCCGCGTGAGGCGCCCCATCGTGTACAGCCGCCCTGGCGAAAACGATTCCGCCCACGAGGCAAGCTCCTCTTTGTTGGGGCGGGTGAAAACCGGTTCGCCGTCGATTCGCTCCACAACGACAATGTGCTCTAGGGCGAGCAAATCGAGCAGGTAAGGCGAGTGGGTCGTGAGAATGACCTGCGTCGTGCCGAGCGTAATGGCCGCGCGGATCTCCTCGACGAGCATGTTGAGTGTTCGCGGGTCGAGACCGTTCTCGACCTCCTCGACGACCAATAAGGCGGGCGGTGATGGATGACGCAGGCATGCTAAAAGGGCGACGATTCTGAGCGTGCCTCTCGAGATTGACCAGCCTGGGATGTCAAACCCGTTTTCGCCGAGCTTCAGATAAGATGCGCGCTGCGGTTCGGAGGTCCGCGCTGGTTGCAAGTTGCTGGCGTAGGGTAGCACATGACGTATTGCGTCGAGCATGTCCTCGAAACCATCGGGATCTTTGACCAAAAAGTCGTCGAGATACTCGGCAATGTTCGCGCCGTCCCTTGCAAGCGTGACCGCACCTTCCATCCGGCTTGAAACCGGTTGGCCCATACGTTCGGGGTTGAGCATCAGGAATTGCCAGCGATCGAATAATTCCGGGGCGAATCTCTTCAGAATGGACTCGCCACCCGCCAATTCCGGGAGTGGCACCGCGTCCGCGCATGGCCCCGCTTCCGCTGCAGTCGCGAACGTCACTTCGCCGCGGTCATTTCGCGTCCAACGTTCGGTTCGGCCCTTGCGCCGCTCAATCATCTGCTCCTGTTGGATAAACAGCGTATCCCCAATTGGCCCTTGGGTAATCGATTGCTGCCCTGTTAAGTGTGTTCGGAGGTTCCAATCGAAACAGAACCTGAGCGGCGCGTCGAACGCCGGACGATGCGAGGCACGCTCTGCAAATTTTCGCTCCCGCGACTTGTTCAGCACGTGCTCGAAGCCACGCCAGCGGCGGAACGCCGGCTCGACGCCATCTTTTACAATGTCGCGAAAGGTTTCGAGCGCTTCAACGAGACTGCTCTTGCCCGAGCCGTTGTTGCCGATGAGCGCCGTGAGCCAGCCAAATTCGACACGGCCGCTTTCGCGGATCGCCTTGAAGTTCTCAACACGAAAGTAACGTAGTGGTGGCTTTTTCATCGAGCTAGCGTGCTGACGCCCTTCTTGATTTGACCTGTGCTCGCTTCGCATCGATTCGTCCCCACCTCGTTCAGGCCTTGCAAAAACTCGGCGAACAAAGCGAGTTCCATGCGATCGTTCGCGGGCAAGATCGCGCATCGCTTTTCGTCCCGATTCGTGTTTGGCATGTTGGCTAACGAGCTATTTCTTTCCACGCCTCAAGCACGATTCTCCGGTCATCGTCGCGCCAAGATCGCCGGCCCTTATTCTCAAAGTAGTCGTCCACGGCATGACGTAGCGGAGTTGGTAACTCAGGCCCGTGGATAACTGTCGCGAGCCGGCGCAAGTCTTCAATTTCGAGCGCACTGACGACAGCGCTGCCGCTGCACACCAGTTCGATACATTGCAGCGTCAGACGCTCCGATGGTTTCGTAAGATTATCAAAAAAGAATCGTTGGACTTCTTCCCGCAGCGTCCAGAACCGATCAGCCGCGCGCTTAAAAGCACGAATGCGTGGATTAATCGCGTCCAAAGCCGCATCGGGAGTGCGGGCCACCCACTTGCACCAAAGGCTCGCGAGCCGCGCCTCGCTTCGAAATCGGTTCTTTGCCTCGCGTCCAAGTGCCGTTAGATTGTTATCGCGGGCCAGCAACCCGAGAAGGCGAAGGTCACTCCGCTGCTTCGCCGCCAGACGAGGATTAGCTGACAAGCGAGGAAACTCGCGAAGGACTTCTCGCAGGTGATGAAGGTTGCGAATGTTGTTCCCAGCATGATCGATGTTTAGGGTCGCGATGGGAATCGCGACGGTGACGAACAGATCTTCGAGCGACTCGGGATCCACCTCGATAACGCCGCTTCGCACAGCTGCGATCGGAGTTTCAAATGCCTGACGCAGTCGGAGGGCCGACGACGTCCTCCAAGTCTGTTCAAGGAATTCTAAGTCGACATCCGAGAACTCTCGGGTCTGTCGCTTATCGGAGATAAGCGACTCAAACCATGTTCGTAGGTCGTCCAGCACGCTCGGATCCGTTGTTCGTATGCCACACTCCACGGCGCGATTCAAGGCCGATTCGCTCAGATTCGCGCTGCCCACAATCGCTCCTACCGGCTTACCTGTGCCATCGTAAGCAATGATCGCTTTGGCGTGAAATACTTTCCCGCCAACGTAGTTTCGAATCAGCACGCCGGAGTCTCGTATAGCTTCAACGGCTTGCGGCTGGGTAACGCCCAACTGACTCGTCGCAAGCACCCTCGTGGTGGCTGTGCTTATCCCAGCTCTCTTGAGTTCCGTCTGCACCAGATTCCACCCGCCGAGCTTCACATAGCTGACTGCGAAATCTGCGGCATGCGCCCCCGACAACAGTTTCCGAAGCGAGTGGAGGTATCGATCCCCGCTCGCAGAGTTTGTCACGAAGAAGTTCTCGCCAGACACAATTAGGACTCCAACTCCGTAATCCGGTACTTCGCGTCGTAATTGACAATCATGTCCATCTCTTCAGGACTTAGCCCGAAGTGGCGCGCCAAGATAGCATCGATCTCATCCAGGATTGGCTTTGACTTCGACACGTCGAAATTCACCTCCTCGCGTTGTTCTCCATTGGCCCGGTTCCGTTGACGCTTCTGGGCGTGCGTCCAAAGATCTCCCAGCAGACGGTCGGCGAGCCGATGAAAGCAGGAATCGCCAGCGAGAGTCGCGGGGAACGGCATAGCGGCAATATCGCGTTTCGTCACATGATAACAATCGGAAATTGAAATCCAGAACCAATAGTAAAGCGATGACGAGAGGAGGCAAAGTACCGCGTCACCGGAGCCTTGTGGAACGCTCAGCTCCTTATACTCGTTCGATAGTTTCTCTCTAAGGCACTTACGGAAATACCGGCCGCCGCTGTGGTAGTAGACGGTTTCGCCATTAGAGCGGATGGCTGCAAGCGCACTCATGCGGGATACGCCCATTATCTTGACCAAAACACTCGCTGCTTCATCCGATGCCATTTTTGGCAGTGAGCTTATGTCCTCGCCGAAGTTTGTGGGCGCATAAGAAAGCGTTTGGAAGAGTACCTGTCGTGCTGGTTCTTGCCAACGGTTGTATTGGGTCGAGAAGAGCTGCCGATGGCCCTCGATGCCGTTCGGCTGGCAACCCAAGAGAATCGTCAGATTCATGTCTACGCCGGTAAATAGCTTCCCTGGGCGTACCGCGAAATTTGCGGCGTGCAGGCACGAGAAACTCGTGACCAAAAAGCGCATCAGCGGCAGCATTCGAGGTGTCGAAATGGCGCTGATCGGCACGATTACGCCAAAGTGCCCCCTCTCTTGGAGCAGCGGCCGGCATCGTTCGACGCACAAGGAATAGAGGTTGCCGGTGCTGACAAGAGACAAACCGATGACGTTGTATTGCGATCGAACGTCGGACAGCTCGACGTACGGCGGATTGCCAATGATCACGTCGAAGCCGCCGTTCGCCAGCACGCCGTAGAAATCGACAAACCAATGGAAGGGCCTGTGGTTTTCGCGCCACTCATGGAAGCGTTTGGCCTGCTTTCCGTCGCTGGCATCGACGCCGTACTCCCCTGCCAAATATTGGTCGAGCTGCATACCGAGTTCCGCTTGAATCCCGCGCAGCGTATTTTTCGCCGCAGCAATCTCCGCGGCGCTATCAGCCTCGCACGCGCCATTCGTCTGCAATGCTCGAAAACGCTTGAACTGGCGATCAACCGCGGTCGCTTGAACCTCGATTTTGGCAATCTCGGCGCTCGAAAACGCCAGCTTGCCCTCTTGGCTCTTGCGAATCTCCTCCAGCGATGTAAAGCCGACGAGCGTGTTGCCGGCGCGGATGTTGAAGTCGATGTCCGGTAACGGCTCGAGATGCCGCACGTCATCCACCTGGGCCACCAGCTTAAGAAACAGCCGCAGCTTGCAGATTTCGACGGCCTCTTCCATGACGTCGACGCCGTAAAGATTGTTGACCACGATCGACTTGTGGATGAAATAGGCGCGGCTGGGATGGGCGGCCACGCGGTCGAGCGTCTGGCGGAAGTCGTCAATGGCTTCTTTGCGGCGCTTCGTGCCCGACGCGTCGGCGTCGTCGACGAACTCTTGCATGCGGTCCAGACAGGCCTCATACAGCGGTTCCAGCACGTTGAGCGCGGCGAAGAGGAACGCGCCCGAGCCGCAGGTGGGGTCGAGCACCGAAACCCGCGCAAGCGCTTGGTAGAAAGCCCGCAGGAACTCCGCCCCCTCGCAATTCTCGATCGCGTCGAGAGCGAAGCGGCGAATGTCGAGATTGTAGGTTATAAGGTCGTCGATTTCGTGGACTTCGCCCGCGGCCAGCTTGGCCCGCAATTCCAGGCAACGGCGGCGGCGGGCGACATGTTCTCGCCAGGTTTCGGTCGGCAAAGCGAACGGGGCATCGGCCGGCTTGTTCCATCCGCCCCGGCGCGAGACGTCGTCGAGTCCCGCGGCGATTTCGGCCGGCAAGGGAACGATCTGCCCATCGTCGTCGATCACGCCGGCGCGAACCGCTTTGTAGAGATAGGCGTCGGGCGTTTCTTCGAGCAGCCGCCATAACGGACGGCCGGCGCCGAAAGCGACCGCGCAATCTTTGCGAGCCGCGTCGAGCAGAAACGGAATAATCGTGTTCTTCGAGATATAGTCGGTGATGTCTTCCTTGGTGTAATAGGCTCCCATCTCCTTCTGGTTGATGTATTTCTCGAAGATGTAGCCCAAAATGTCGGGGTTGATCTCTTCCCGCGCCCGAGGGTTCGCGGCGTAATATGCCGGCGGCCGCGGCTCCAACGTCCAATCGAACTCCTCGAAGAAGGCGAACACGCGCTCGAAGGCGCTATCGGGAATTTCCAGGTCGGGGTTGGCCCGCTCCAGCTCGTGCTGGTCGAAGAGGCCGCCGTTCAGATAGGGAACGCTGCCCAGCAACTCTTCAAGATCGGGTTGGCGTTCGTGCGGCGGCTTGCCAAGTCCCTCATGGAACAGCCGCAACAGAAACTGGCGATAAAAGCTGTGGAACTTGTCTTTGCCTCGCAGCAGCTTGACCCGTGTCAGGCGATTGTGGAGATAATCGACATCGCCGTCGAGGAACCGCCGCTTTTGGATGAAGTAGATGAACATCAGACGGTTGAGCATCAGCGAGGCATACCACTCGCGGTCGCCCTGTTCGCGGATGCCCCTGACGAAGCCGAGAAACGCCTCGTGCTCGGCCTGAAAGCGCTCGAAGAATCGCTTGGTGACGCGTTCGACGTCGAAAGCCGCGCGCACGCGACCGGCGGCATCGACGATCGAAAAGTCCTCTTCCTCGTCGAGTGACACGAAAAGCTTGTCGAGCTTTTGCAGCAATGAGTCGCCCGGCTGGCTGACGTGAAAGGTGTGTCGCCGGCAAGAAAGCGCGGTGCCCGCTTCGCGCTTGACCCATTGCCAGACCTGCATGGTGTGGGCGGCGTCGGTGAAGACGATGATGTGTTCGCGGGTGTGCTTCGTCAGTTCGCGGTCGATCTTGCGGCCGAGCGTCGAATCGGGAATCGGCTCGCTCGATGCAGCGGCCCACTCGTAAACGACAAAGCCCCGCTTCTGTGCGACTGCGCGCAACTTATATGATTTGCCACCGACGGTTAATTGCACGTCGGGCGGCGGGCGGTCCCAGCCAAGCTCCTCGACAAACAGGTTTTGGAACTCGAATCGCTTCAGGCAGTCTCGAATGCGGTTGAAATCTATCTGCATGAGTTAAGGAGAGTGCGTGGCTTGGTAGAGGTTCGCATTGTACGGGCGCAGCCCGCCGGCCTCGAAGGAGCCTGATTCGATAGCCAAGAGCGCAGCGCAGCGGAGCCCTGGGTTATCGGGTACGGCAAACCGCGGCACCCCAACGGGGTGCGGCTCGAGCTGCTCGACCGTCTCGGCCGAGGCGACCAGCGCCAAGAACAGCCGCAGGCGAGCAATCCCGGTCGCCTCCTCCATGACGTCGACACCGAACAAGTTGTCGGTGATGATCGACTTCTTGATGAAATAATTGATGCTCGGATGGGCGCGCTCCGTCTTGGCCAGCCAGTCGCTCAATTCGGGGTTGCCCAGGAACTTGATCTTGCCCACGACCGCCGCGTAAATGTTGATCAGCGTTTTCATGGCGGCCACCAAAAAAGCCCCGGATCCGCAGGCGGGGTCGAGCAGGCTCAATTGTGGCAGCACGTCCAACAGCAACCGCTTGCAGAGTGGAGCGTCGAGATCCATGAGTAGCTCGGCCAGCTCGTTGTAGCGGCGCACGCGGACGCCCGGTGTGCCGTGCCGCGTCAGTTCTTCGGGCGTATTGACCGCGTCGAGAATCAGGCGGTGAATGGTCCGCTCGCAAAGATACTCGGTGATTTCGGGCCGCGTGTAATACGCGCCGAACGCTTTCTGGTTGATGTATTTCTCGAAGATGTAGCCCAGCACGTCGGGACTGATTTCGTTGTCGTCGCCGCCCGGCGTGTCGTTCAGGTTCCACGAATAACGCTCGAAGAGCGCGAACAGGTTCTCGAACGCCTTGTCGGGGACGTCGAGCTTGGGATAGCGCTGCTCGACGTGATGCGGCAAAAACAGCCCGCCATTGAGATACTTGATCGCGCCCAGCTTCTCACGGGCTTCCGGCGATCGCTTTTCTTCGGGCTTCGCGAATCCCTCAAAAAACAGCAGTTTGAGAAAGCCGCTGAAGAAGTGGTTGCGGCCCTCGCGTTGGCTGTCGGCCAGTTTCTCTTGCAGGTAATTCAGCCGGCCGCCGTCGAGAAAGCCTTTGCGCTGCAAGAAGTAGATGAACATCAGCCGGTTCAAGAGCACCGAGGCATACCAGCGGCGGTCGCGCTCGTCGCTGATGCCCTTAATCAGCTCCAGGAAGGCGATGTGCTGCTCCTGGAACTCGCCGTAGAACTTCTTGGTGACCCGCTCGACGTCGAGCGCGCTGCGCAGGCGGCGGGCGACCTCGACGATGCTGACGTTCCCTTCGGCGTCGAAATCGCTCAGGTCGAAGACGATCTGGCCGAGCTTGCTGAGAAACAGGTCGCCCGGCTGGCCGCGAACAAAAAGGTGGTCGCGGGGATAGAACTTGCCGTTGTCGCGCTTGGCCCAGTACCACAGGCTTTGCGTGCGCTCGGCGTCGACGAAAATCAGCACGTTTTCGTGGTGCTGCTTGGCAATTTCCTTTTCGACGGCCGCGCGGAGCTTGGCGTCGGGGATGGCGCCGCCTTCGGCCGCGATTTCGAAGACGGCCGCGCCGGCAAGTTGGGCCACCGGCCGGCGGGTGAAGCGGGTGTCTTTGACGCTAAACGATGATTCCGCGCGGTTCGTCGGGCGCGACCAGCCAAGTTCTTCGACAAACAGCGTTTGGAACTCGAATCGCTTCAGGCAGTCTCGAATGCGGTTGAAATCTATCGCCATAGGGGGCCGTAAGTTGCTCTTGAATATGTTCGATTTTGGCGTAGGATAGTTCTAGCGACGAGCATGGGCCGGTTTCCACCGACTCCGGACAATAGTCCCTGGCCGCTCTTTTTATTCCGGGCCGGTCTGCTGTGTTGTGATCCACGCCAACACATCTTGCCAGGCCTCTTTTCCGCGATAAATCAGTGGCTCGATTCCGGCAATGCCGCGGTCGTGGATTGACCGTACGGCGAGGCCAGCCTTCTGCTCCTCCTTTTTTCGCACATTGTAGGCGCAGAGGTCGCTCAATTGCAGCGGCAGGCTCTTTGATGAATCAATGAAGAAACCCTTCTCAATGATCGGGCCAAGCTTCAATGCGCCTTCGATGCCCCGCAGCACCTTGATCGATTTTTCGATGTCGTGGACGATTTCCTTGTTTTCGTCCGAGATGAAGATGCCAAGCGGTGAGCCAGGAAGCGAACGAAGGTAATCATCGACCACGCGGGCCACGAGCGCGAAGGCAACCACGTGTGGATTGATCAATACGCCCAATCCAAATTCGCCTTGCAACCACGTTTGGAAGCGGCGTTTACTGATCGCACGAGAGATCAGCTTCAACCCGTGCTTCTGAGCCACCTCAAGCCATGCATCGCAGAACGCCAGCCGATGATCGATCGTGCTATGCCGGAACTCACCGCGGCCGGAGTAGATGTTGCCGGCATGCACCTCAAAGCCGGGCCGTCGTGGTGAAGGAAAGAACCTTTCGATGGTCGCTTCCAGGTCGCGCTCAAGTTGCGGCCAGATTTCGTGGGGAACAAGCAAGGCGCTGAGCGCGAAAATCGGCTGTTGCGGGTCGGCATAATTGGTGCCGGAGTTTCCTGACTCGTCGAAATAGACCAAATACATTCCACAGGCTCCTATGTCGCTTTCAGCCCCAGCGAGCAGATGATCCGTGGTTCCTGCGTTTCGTCTTCTTCGTGAATGATCGAGAGCCGCCCCTGGCTGCGCAGTTCGATGACCGCGTTGGCCAGGTCGGCGTCGCTGATGCCGCTGCGAAGTTGGCGGTTCAGGGTGTCGATGGCCGCCTGACGCAAGGGATAGGCGTAAATGTCGTCGATCGCCTGACGCAATTCTTTGAGCGGGAAGAGCGGCCGCTGGGCGGCGGTCTCGTCGGCAAACCGCTTGAGACGCTCGTAGGTGCGATAACGCGCGCCCTTGGGGCTGCCGAGCCCGCCGCCGGCCTGTTTCTCTTCCCGGGCAATCAGCGCCGCGCCAGCCTGCACCAGCTCGTGGTGGTTGTCCAGCCGCGGCAAAGCAGGCGTGTCGGGAGCGCACTCGGCCGCCTTGAGGATGGCAAGCTGCGACTCCGTGAAGCTCTTGCTCCGCTTGTCGATCCAGGCCAAGGCATCGTTCTCTTGCGCCGTGCGGATGTAGACCAGCGCCCCCTCGGGCGCGTCGTCGGCCGGTTTGTGTGGGCGGGTCGAATAGACGACGTCGGGCAGCGAAGTGATCGTCTTTTCCAAGGTCGGATCGCGGTCGAGCGCGTTTTTCCAAATCTGATAGGCGTAGGAGGCCAGATCGACTTCGGTATCGGCGTCGCCGTCGAGAATGCCGGCCTTTTCGGTGAACAGGTCGCGAACGGCCTGGTCGTTGTGATCGTCTTCGAAAAAGGCCTCATCGCTGCCGACGACTTCGGCATTCTCACGCAGCCGCTGCCGCACGCGGGCGCGAAGCTGAATGATCCGTTCCACGCCGTCGGCCGGCAAGAACGAGTAGCAGCGAATCGTGGGCGATTCTTGCCCAATGCGGTCGACGCGGCCGGCGCGCTGGATAAGCCGGATAATGGCCCAAGGCAGGTCGTAGTTCACGACGATGGCGGCGTCCTGCAGGTTCTGGCCTTCGCTAAGCACATCGGTGGAGACCAGCACGCGAACTTCTTCGGCGGGCGGCACGCTATCCAGCTTATTATTGCTGCGGGGGCTGAATCGCCAGGCAAGCCGCGCGGGATTGTCGGTCTCGCCGGTAACGGCAGCGACAGCCTCAATGCCCCTCGCGCGCAGCTCGCCGGCCAGGTAGTCGACCGTATCGGCGAACTGCGTAAACACGAGCACCTTGTCGGCGGAATGCGTGTGGCTCACGAGTTCGGCAAGTTGGTTGACCTTTGCGTCGCGGTCGGCATCCCATTGGCCGGCATTCTTAAGCACACCGAGCAGGGCTTTTGCGTCGGCACGCAGGTCGTCGGCGAGTTGCGGCAAGAAGCGGTCGGCTCGCACCCATTTGAAACGCCGCTTCAGCCGCCCGGCGTATTCCGCGTAAATCTCGGCCGCCCGCTCACGAAAATCGCGCTCTGTGCGCAACGGCAGTGGGGCGGCATCGGGCTCGCCGTTGTCGTCTTCATCGTCGGCGAAGAGCGAAGTATCGGCGTCGTTGAAACGCGAATCGAGGAACGCGGCATCCTGCGTGCCGATCGGCAGCGACTCGACGGCCTCGAGGGCGTGCAGGTAAACGTAGTTCCGTAGGATATGCCGCTCGATCGACTGCACAAACGCCTGGCCGCTGCTCTCCAGCCGTTTGAAGAGGTTCGTGCGGCAAAAGCCCATGAGCCGCTTGCCGGCCCGCGACAGGTCGGCGAACACCTTGCCCTCGGCAGCCGTAGGCGGGTCGTGAGGCGTTTCGGCGATGTAATTGCCCAGGCCATAACGCGGCAGGTTGAGCCCGTCGACGGTGTCCACAACCGCGGAAGAATAGAGCGCCGCGTATTGGTCAAGCGGATCGTCGTCGTTGATCTCGAACTTGACCGTCTTTGGCACGCGCTTGGGGAAATAGAAGCGTCGGCCGTCGGGGAAGGTGAGATAGTTCCGGCCGGTTGCATCGTCGCGGTGAGCGTAATTCTCTTCGATGAAGGTGCGCGTTCGCCGCACCAGGTAGAGCCGCATCAGTTCGCGCCAGTCGTCGGCATGGCGGCTTTTTTCGAAGGCGGCCAGCGTGCGCGGCTTGCACTGGTGTTTCGCCTCGAAATCAACGATGCTTTCCTCGCGGAGCAACGCCTCCGGCATGATCCCGATGTCTTCTTCGGGCGAAAGGAACAGGCGAAGTTGATTGGCCAGATCGATGAAGCTCTTGTTATAGGGCGTGGCCGAGAGCAACACCGTCTTACTGGCGCTTTGCTGAATGTATTCGCGAATCAGCAGGTAGCGTTTTCCTTCGCGGTTGCGCAGGTTGTGGCTTTCGTCGATCAACACCAGCCGGAAGCGGGCAGGGACGTTCGGCAGCTCGTGGGCCACTCGGCTGAACGGAACAACCTTCGCGGGAACGCCGTATTGGTGCGCGTGGTCGGTCCACATGGGCACCAGGTTTTTCGGGCAGAGAATAAGCGTGCTGATGCCGTGATCGAGTTCCATAATGCGGGCCAACGCAGTGGCCATGAGCGTCTTGCCCAGCCCCACTACGTCACCCAACAGAACTCCGCCGCGCTTGTTCAAATGGTGCGCCGCAAATTTGACGGCCGCGGCTTGAAAATCGAACAACTTGCCGTCGAACTCGCGTGGGATGCGGAATTCACGAATGCTTTCCAACGCTTCTTTCGAGAGATGGAAGGCCATCTTCAGATAGATATGGTAGGGCGGAACCGGCTCGCTGCGGGCCCAACTCTGCTCGATGATTTTTGCCAACTCGTCCGAAATGTCGAGGCACCGGCGGTCGTTCCAGCGGTCTTCGAACCAGCGGGCCAGTTTCTGGCAGGCGTCGTGATCGACCACATCGACGTTCAGCTCGCCTTGTTTCGACAGCCCGGCGAACGTGAGATTGCTACTCCCCAGGTACCCGACGGAAGGCGCAATGGGGTCCGCGCGGAAGAGAAGATAAAGTTTCGCGTGCAGCGGATGGCGAAGGAACAGCTTGACGACGACCTTCTTAGCGCGGATTTGGGCGGCGAGGCGGCGAAGCCCGATCTCATCGCGGTTCGTGGGCGCACCGAGGCCGAGCTGCTTGGCGAATTCGTCGGCCACACGGTTTTTCAGGCGGATGGACGTCTGTTGGTCGATGTCGCCGTCGCGCTCGACGATGCTCAGAGCGTGACGCAATTCGTCGGCGGGCGCGCTTTGCATGCCGACCAATAGCCGGCAGCAGTGCCCGGGACCGCCGGACCACCGATCGATCAGCTCATCGATTTGCTTCCAGCCACGGAGGTTGAAATAGCCGACGCAAAAGTCTGCCCGATCGGAGATCGCGAGCATCTCGCAGAGCGCGGGTAGGAGCTGCTGGTCGATATTATCGAAGATGCGCGGCATCAGACGCCCCCCGTGCCGAGCCTCTGCCATTGGCCACCGAGCGCCAAGAGCGAGCCGATCTCGAAGTAGCCTGTCGCGACGTCGAGGCCCTTGGAGACATCGCACCAGTCGCGCAAGTAACGATGCACCTTCCAGTCGTCGTCGCTGTTACCGACGATGAACCGTTCGCCACCGGTTTTGCTGGTGCGCTTAGGCATGGCGGCCTCTTGGAGGAAAGGCAGTTGGGCGCCACGTCGGCGGAATAGCGCCCGTTCGGGCCTACGGACGCAAGCGAGGACGCTTACGCTACTGGGTTGCGCCCCTTGGCGATCGAAGAACGCCCCTTCGGGGCCGCGAACGTTGCTCACCCGATGCCCTCGGTCAGCTCACCGCGACGTGCTTCGCGCGCGTGCCCGACGTAGGCAGGCGCGACGTAGCAGCCAAAGTACCAGATTGGGCGGTGAATGCAAGTAACGGCTCAAGGCGATCGCGCTGGGAAGCCGGACCGCAAGCGGTCGAAGCGGTGCCCGGCACGGGCATCGCGGTCGAGGACGACGACCCATCGCGGGCCGCGCTGGACGCGCGGTTGAAAAACCTCGACAGCCAAAGCGACTATCTGGCGGTGTGCCCATGACCGCCGACGGGAAAGTCGTTCGCAACGCCCCGCGTACGTCCGCGCCGAAGGTGCAGTAGCGGCGTGCCCGGGAATACGCCCTAACGCCCCACGAAGTCCGGCGGTGGGCCGAATTTTGCTGCTGGACCACGCTGGCGTTGGCCCCGTTTCTCCACTGGGTCAACGGGCCCGCCGTTTCCACGGACCGGTTCGTCGAAAGAATTGCTTAAAGAACATGCAGCGGCCAAGTTCGCAATCACGCTGAGCCATCGGTGTTCTTGACGAGCACGCCGGAATAAAACCACTGTCGGCCGGTGATCGTGTCGAGCAGTAAGGCACCGTCGTCGGCGATGCCGGCGCACATTCCCGATGCTTCCCGGCTGCCGGACCGAATCGTCAAGAACTTGCCGTGCTGCAAACAAAGCTCGTCCGCCCGACGACCGACCGCGTGCGGCGAACGGGCCAGCTCGTCGAGCCGCTCGTCGAGCCGCCGCAGGATTTCGATGAGCAGCTCGCCGCGAGAATGATCGCGGCCGGTGAGGTCGGCCAAGGAGACGACCGCGTTCGACAATTCCGGCGGCGCGTGTTTGGCGCGGTTGTTCACGTTGCAGCCCATGCCCAGCACGTGTCTGCCGTCGGGCAAGGCCTCGATCAGCACGCCCGCCAGCTTGCTGCCGGCAATAAAGACATCGTTCGGCCAGTGCAGGCCGGCGTCGACTCGCGAGGCGGCCACGGTTGCCGTCTCAGCAATCGCAATCGCCGCCGCCAGCGAGATCATGGGAAAGTATTGGCGCTCGATGCCGCGCCCGGCTGGATCGAACAGCAGGCTGCACGCCAGGCTGCCCGGAGCGGTCCACCAGCGGTTGGCCCCGCGGCCGCGCCCGGCCGTTTGCTCGTCGGCCACAATCAACCGCCGTTCGTCTCGCGGCAGCATGGCGGCGATCTCGCGCGCATGGTCGTTGGTCGACCCCAGCGATGCAAAGTATTCCGCGCGGTCGACCAGCCCGGCGGCGGTCAAGGCGGCCCAGTTGTATTCGGCCAGGTCAGACACGATCGGCCCGCAGGTAAATAAAGCTCTTGCCCAGCCGTCCGCCGTAGTTGCCCGCCGAGATCGTGAGCAGCCCCGGCGTATCGACGGCGGCCCGAATGGCCGCTTGCGTGGCGGCGGCAATCGTCTCCAGGTCGCGGCCGTTGATGATGATTTCCATGATCGATTGTACGCCGTCGGGCACGCGCGATCGTTCGCCGAGCTTGTCCCGCAACGTGGGGCAGAACTCGGCGTAGGTGCTGGCCACGGCGAACGAGTAGCGGCTGCCCGCCTTCGAGCCGCTGGCCGCAATGCCGCCGGGAAACGGCAGGATGACGCCGGGAATCGCCGCGGCGGCGTCACGGGCACGCTCGGCCGCGAGAAGCGCGGCGTCAATGTCGCGGCCCAGAAACCAGAGGTTGCCGCCCATCAGCCCGTCGCGATAACCGAAGCGCCGGTCGATCACGAACTCGCCGCCAAGAATCGGGATGACCCAAACTCGCCGGCCGTGGCGTAGCTCACGCCGCTGGTAGCCATCGCCGAAAAAGGCGATCTTGCGGCCCAGCTTGAAAAACGTTTCTTCCTCGAGCGGACTGAAACAGGCCGCGGTAGGGCAAGTGAGCACGTTCTGACTGAGCCGCACCAACAGCGACCGCTGGAGGGCCTCGACACGGTCTTTGCGGAAGCGGGGCACGTGGAACTGCACCAGTGCTCCCGGCCGTCGGTCGGGCGTGATGAACGACTCATCGCCGCCGGGACCGACGTAGCGATCGAATCCGGCCTCGCAATCGCAGAGGATGGTGCTGGAAGCGTTGCCGGTCGCCGCCGCCACGGCGCGATCGAGCCAACCGCGGTCACGGGCAGTGATCAGCACCTCGGCGTAGATGCTGCGAAAGGCCTCGGCGTAGGTGTCGTCGATGTGGGCCATGGGTGGCGAGAGGAAGAGGCGTGGGGCGTGGGGCGTTGGGCGATAGGCGTTGGGCGTTGGGCGTTGGGCGTTGGGCGTCGGGCGATAGGCGTCAGGCGCCAGGCAAGAGGCGTCAGGCGTCAGCCGTCAGCCGTCAGGCAATTGCAAATTTGCAATTCGCAATTCGCAATCTCCCCTCACCCCGAGGCCCCTCGGCCGAGGCCGACGTAGATCTTTTCTTCAGTGACGATCTTGTCCATGAAGACGTCGTGGGCCGCCATCGGTATCTCGGCAAAAAGCTGGCACTCGAAGGCCAACGCCACCAGCGGGGCATCGAACCGCACGTGCTCCAACAATTTATCGTAGTAGCCGAAGCCGTGGCCCATGCGAGCGCCGCGACGGTCGAAGGCCACGCCCGGCACCATCACCAGGTCGAGTTGTTCGACCGCCACTTTCTTGGCCGGCACGTCCCGCAACTCGGCCTTGGGCTCCAGAATCTTGTACATGCCGACGGCCAGTTCCTCCATGCCGGCCAGGTGAAACAGTTCCAGGTCGCCTTCCACGCAGTAGGGCACGACGATCCGCTTGCCGTGCGTCAGGGCCGTGGGAAGAAACTGCCGCGTCCGCACTTCGGTCCGCACATCGACGTAAAACATCACTGTGCGTGCCGCCGCGTATTCGGGCAAGCCGACGAACGTTTCGCAAATCCGCTGGCTGAGCTCGTCTTTATCTTCTTGCGCCCGCCGATTGGCGTGCGCCTGCTCGCGAAGGACCTGCTTTTGCTGTTGGAAGTCGATCACCTGTTCGGGCATCATCTCCGTCCGTGTCATGAACTAGAAAGGGGCAAATTATCACGCGGTGGGCGGCGAGTAAAGAAGCCTCTCGGCCAATTCAAGCCTGCCGGCCCGGCCGGCCGATATTATCCCAGTCATTGCCCAATGCGGTCCCGTGCGCACACGGGGTCGAGAGGCTGGAGCCAGACGGCCAGGCAACCGGCTGCAACCCGGTCTAAGTGGGTTCGACTCCCACCGGCCTCTCTTCATTGCGGCGCATCAAACCCTCAAAAAGATCTTCCGGCGATACATCCACCACAGAATCAGCCAGTAGACGGTCAGCACGGCCACGCCGGCAACGAACGGCTCGTAAGCTTCGCCCCAGACGCGAAACACGTCTTGCCCCAAGTGCGTGTGGAACGAGCCGCGAATAAAACCGCGGAACAAGTGCGCGATCACGTAGGCCGCGATCGAGTTCGCCCCGATCACTCGCAGCGGATACGACCACGCCGCCAGGCCCGCCACGTCGATCACCAGGTAAAAGGCCGCCAGCAACAGAAAGCACCAGCCTCCGCTGAACAGCACCCAGGAAGGCGTCCATATCCGTTTGACGTTCGGGCACAGGCCGAAGCGGTCGGCCGCATAACCCAGCGCCAGGCCCACCACGCCCGCCACCGCCATCCAGGCCAGCTTTCGCGACGCCGGCGTCGGGGCGCGCAACCATCCGCCGGCGATCAGTCCCAGCAACATGGTGCCCAGCGTGGGAATGAAGCTCAACGTGGCATAGCCGCCCTCGTTGTTCATAAACGGCTGTTGCCGCGGAAACAAATTCAAAAACCAGTGGTCGAAGGCCCAAGCGGCGTTCGTGTTCTTGTTCCAGTGCGCCTCAAATCCGGTCGCGTTGTGCTCCCAGTCCTTCGCGACGCCCGCCTCCGCGTAGTTGAAGCCGCCTGACGGCAGCGGATGCATGGCGAAGGCGGACCAGTAGCCGGCCAGGACCAAGAGCAAGACAGCCCATTGCAGTTTGGGCGGGCCGAGACCGATCAGAAACAGCGGAAAGTAGCCCAGGCCGATCTGCGCGAGCGTGTCGGTGAAGGTGTAGTTCGTTTCCGGCCGGCCGACCGAGCGGAGGAAGACGCCCAGGAACACGAGAATCGCCGCCCGCCAGGCCGCATGCAGCAACGAGAACCACAGCGGCTCGCCACGCCGATGCCGGCTGGCCAGCGAAAACGGCAACGCCACGCCGACGAGAAACGAGAACGACGGCTGAATCAAGTCGTGCAGCGAGGCACCGCGCCAGGCGACGTGCGTTTGGTGATGGGCCAGCCATTGCCAAAGCTCGCTGTCGGGCAACTTCTTCGCCACGGCGGCCAGCGCCAGCACTTCGGCCATCATCAAAAACATCACGAACCCGCGATAGGCGTCGATCGAGCCGACACGGCCCGTGGCGGGCGCGGTCGAAGCGTTGGAGTTGCCGTTGGCGATCGTGTTTTGCTTGTCGGTTGAGGGCATAGGGGTAGTATAACCCGTATCGGAATCGAATAAACCGCTCACGGCCCCTCGACAACGAACTCGCTCATCGGTCGAAGCGGCCGCGCCGGCACTTTGAACTCAACTAAGCGACGTTTGGCAGGCGGATGCGCGGCCGAGAGCTCTTTGCCGATGCCGGTCCGCAGCGCCCAAAGGTTCTGTGGCAGCAGATTGCCGTAGTCGATCACGCCCGCGTCTTCGGCGGCCGGCACTCCGCTGGCGCGCCGTTGCCCAGACAGACCGAGCCACTCGCGCACCTGCCGGCCGATCTGCCATCGCGGCACTCCTTTAAGCTGCGAGTAGAGCGTCAGATACTCGACGTCCTGCTGGCCGCGGCGAAACGCCTTGAGCCGTAGCGACGGGACCGGCTGGTCGTAACCGGCGGGCTTGCCGGGATAGAATAACGCCAGCGTGTCGGCCTGCCGCCACGACTGATCGGTGCCGATCGTCTGCCAAGGCAACACTCCGTCGGCCCCCAACGACCAGGCGTCGATGCACCAGGCCGCCGGCTGCACGTTGCTTCGCTCCAGCGCATTGGCCGAGCCGTATTCGATCACCACCTGCCCGGTCGCCTTTTTGCGGTCGAGCACCATCCGCCGATAACGCCGCATCGCCCCGCCCACGACGTTATAGTCGAGCACGTCGTCGAACAAATCGCGTTGCCACTGCGGGCGGGAGATGTCGCAGCGAAACAGCACGCTCGCTTTGCCCCGCGCCGCGTCGGCCCCTTCGTGAAACGCCTGGCCGAACCAACGCAGCGCCCAGTAGTCCTGAAAATTGGCCGGCTCGTCCAACAGCCAGGGCGACGAACCACGCGACCAGCCTCGCTCTTTGAAGTTGTTCTTGTTGTTCAAGAAGCCCTGGAACAGCGTGTCATGCCAGCCCCGCCGGTCGATGTGCTCGGCGAGCTGCCGCGCGACTTCGACCAACGCCTGACGATAACTTTCAGGGAAGGCCCGATCGGCCCAGTAGTCGCCGTTGTAGTTGCCCTCCATCGGCGACGGCCAGTTCTCGTGCCAGGGCAGATAAAAGCCGTCGACCGGCACGCCCCGCCGCGGCAGGTCGGCAAACGCCGAGCCATCGAGATACTGCCCGAAGCGCGTGTCCCAAGCGTCCCACTCCAACCGCTTGCCGTCCCATTTGGGCGCGCAGCCGTCGGCGATCGCGCCATTTTGATGATATGGCAAACGGTTGAGGAACGTGCGGTGCTCGTGCGCCAGCCGGTAATAGTCGCGTTCGTTCTCCGGCAGCCCGTAGCAATTCATCTCGGGCAGGAAGCTTAGATAGTCGGGCAGGGTGAAGTCCCACACGGTCAGGTGAAGCTTGAGGTGCAGTTGCAGGCGAACGCCGCCCTGCCTCTTGCTGAGCAACACGTAGCCAGCGTATTCACCGGCCGGGGAATCGTGCGGAACGTGAATCTCGCAAAGCAGCGCTCCTCCGCGCTCGCCGACGAGGTTGCCGTTGCGAAAACCGCTCTCCGTTTCGAAGCCGGCACGCTGGTTCGCGGCGAGGTTTTCCAGCGGCAAAACCGGGTCGGTGAACTCGCCCTTCCCGACACGAAGTGGAAACAGGCGGCCCCATTGGATATCGAATGTCGCCTGGTTGTCGGGAAGCCAAGTTGCGATTGCCAGTCCGTGCAAACCACCTTTCACAACCAACTGAAACCCGACGAACTCGTTCTTCGCGGCCTGCAAGTGAATCTCCCGCGTTTCGGCATCCCAAAGATGATTGGACGCCAGATAGATTGCCGGTTGTTCGGGAACGATTTTTCCCGAATCGAGATCAACCTTGTCGAGCGGGTCGATCACCGCGATCTTGACTCCCGCCAGTGTCGGCAGCGATGATGCTCCGAGAAAGGCATTAAAGGCCATGACGCGCTCGCGGGGCACTTCCAGCGGCGGCGACAGGGCCTCAGCCGGGCATGCTGGCTTCACGCGCAGCTTCGCGGGCGGTCCTTCGTTGCCGGCACTGTCCACGGCCCGCACTTCAAGCTCGGCGCCGCCGGCAACCGGCACATCGCGGAGGTGCATGGTCACACGTTCGCCCGCGGCTGAGGCGATGGGAATCAGGTAGCGAGGCAACGGCTTGCCATCGAGCAGTACGTGAAAGCCGATCGTCTGGCCGGGGCCGCGGTCTTTCGGCATCGACCACGACACTTTGGCTTCGCCGGGCGGCAGGCCCTTGGTTTCGATGCTCAAATCGGTGGGCGCTTCGGGCGGCTCGTCGTCGCGCTCGCCCAATTCCACGGTGAGATAGGGTGCGCTCCGCTCGCGGCTCTCGCGGCTGTGAAAGAAGCGGTTGGGAAACAGCCAGGGCTTGAACTGCTCGCCTTGGCAGGTCCATTCCGAACCGGTGTCGTCGAACACGAACAAGCCGTAACTACAGCCAGCCACGCGGGCGGCGAGTACATCGGGAGCGACCGCGATGGTCTGCCAGCCGCCTTCGCCCGGCGGCGAGGCGTCGGTCGTGCGCCAACGGCTCCCGCCTCGGCCGAAGATCACCTCGCTCAGATCGCTGCCTCGATAGGCCCATGGCACGTCGGGATACTTGCGCCAGTTGAAGCAGGAACTGCCGGGCTGGGCCTCGTAGCCGCTGGCGGTCCCTTCGACCCATTCGGCCGAAAAACTGCCGACCGTCATGCGGCGGAGGATTTCGGGGCCGCGCAGCCGCACGTGGAGCTGCGCCGATCGCACCAGGCGGCCGCGCAACGGGGCGGGATCGAAATCGACCAACGACATCTCTTGAATCGACTTGACCTTCAATCTGTCGGACCCGCCCGTGTTGCCGTCGGCCTCTTTGCCGACTTCCGAAAACCAAGTGTCGCGCGTGATGTTGAGGCGGACCGTCTCGCCGCGGGCCACCGCTTTGTGCGCGGGCTTCGGCGGCTGGTTGGTCGCCGCGTGGTTATCAAGCCCATCGAATACGCGTCGTTTGACTTCGGCCAGTTTGCGTACCGAGAGCCAACCGCGCAGCAGATAGCCGATTTGCCGCAGGTTTTCATCGGTCGGCTCCGAGGCGGAATTCAATTCGCCGCGCACCGCGCTGAGGTGAACGTCGTCCTTCTCCAGCAGCGTGCCGTTGAAGTCGTTGGGCCGGCGCGCGAGGATTTCTCGCTCCAAGTCGATGAGCGGCAGATTGCGGCCGCGGGCCACCTCGCGGACCGACTCATTGTAGTGCTTCGCCAGCTCGGGATTCCTGGGATGAGGCGGAATTGTCGATAGGACGCAGACCACGCCGCGATCGAGGGCCAGGCTTACGGCGGCGACGAGCTGCTCATGAAACTGCTTTCGGTCCCTGCCCACCGAGGCGTCGTTGCTGCCGATCATGAGCACGACGGCTTGTGGCCGGTAGCGGTCGAGCAGTTCCGCCAGCGACGGCAGCCCTTGCTTGCCGCCGGCCAGCAGCTCATCGAGCCGCAGGCCGCCGGCCGCCGTGTGCGAGCGTCCGCCGTCGGGATGATCGAAGCGGCAGAGCCACCAACCATCTCGATCGTCGTCGGCACCGGTATGCATGCATGCCAGCGCTTGTTTGTCGACGTCGGTTTTGCCGGCCCCCAGCCGCGCCCACTGACCGTAGGGGTTCGAATACGTCAACGAATCGCCGATGTGCAGCACGACGCCGGCCCGCCCCTTGCCGCGGGCCGCCACCTGCCGCATGGCGGGCGCGTAGTCCCACGGTTCGGCAATCGGCCCGGCAGCCCTCGCCGAAGCCGCGGCGGCGAGAATGGCCAGAGAGACGGTCGTCAACAGACGGTGGACCGTCCGTTGCCGGTCGTCCGTGGCCCGTGGTCGTGCGATGTGGCCTCGATGTCGTGGCATGCCTGGCTCCGTGAAATGCGAGACTTTAATCTGCCCGCCACGACGGTCCGCGTCAAGCGAGTCGCTGACTCCGGTTCGGGGTTCAGGGTTCAGGGTTCCTGACCTGCCCAATCCAAAATCCAAAATCGAAAATCCCACGGCCGCTTGACACCGGCCGCGATCTTTGTACTATTGGATTAGTACAAATGACATGCGGGGCGTCCGGAGCCAAACCGTGCAGTTGCACATCTCTACCGACGACGGAGTGCCGATCTATCAGCAGATCGTCAACCAGGTGAAATACCTGGTGGCCTCCGGCCGCTTGTCGCCCGGCGAGGAGTTGCCGCCCATTCGCGTGCTCGCCGAGCGGCTGCTCGTCAACCCCAACACCGTCGCCCGGGCCTATCGCGAGCTGGAAACCGCCGGCATCGTGGAAAAGCGCCGCACGGCCGGCACCTATGTTTCCGATCAAGGCTCGCCGCTGGCCCGCCGCGAGCGGATCAAGATTCTCACCCAGCGCATCGACTCCCTGCTGGCCGAGGCGGGGCAGATGGATATCGCGTTTGAGGACGTCGTCAAGCTCATCGAACAACGCCATTCGGCGATGCAGTCTCATCGTCGCCAGGAGTAACGCCATGCACGAACCCTTTCCTTCTTCTGCTCCGCCCGTGGTCGATATCCGCCGCGTCTCCCGACGCTTTGGCGACAAAACGGCACTCGACGACCTTTCGCTCTCCGTCCCTCGCGGCGGCGTGTTCGGGCTGATTGGCGGCAACGGCGCCGGCAAGACCACGCTCATCAAGCACGTGTTGGGGCTGCTCAAGGCGCAGTCGGGCACGGTGGCCGTGTTCGGTCTCGACCCGGTGCAAAACCCCGTCGGCACACTGGGCCGCATCGGCTATCTCTCCGAGGACCGCGATCTGCCCAACTGGATGCGCGTCGGCGAGCTGATGCGTTATACCCAGGCCTTCTTTCCGAACTGGGACGAGCGCTACGCCGAAGAACTCCGCGAGACCTTCGACCTCGACGTTTCTGCCAAGGTGAAAGAACTCTCCCGCGGGCAACGGGCGCGGGCCGGACTGCTGGTCGCCCTGGCACATCGGCCCGAGTTGCTCATTCTCGACGAGCCGTCGTCGGGCCTCGATCCGGTCGTGCGGCGAGATATTCTCGGCGCGATTATCCGCACGATCGCCGACGAGGGCCGGACCGTGCTCTTTTCGTCGCACCTGCTCGACGAGGTGGAGCGGGTGGCAGACCGCGTGGCGATCATCCATCAGGGCCGCATCGTGCTCACCGCGGCGATGGACGAAATCAAAGATACTCACCGCCGCATGACGCTCCGCTTTCAGCACCCGCTGGAGCGGCCGCCGTCGCTGGTCGGAACCCTGTCGCTGGCCGGCGAGGGGGCCGAGTGGACCTACATCTGCAGCGGCGAGAGCGGCCAGTTGCGCAGCGCCGCCGAAGCGATCGGCGCCACCGTCGTGGGCGACGCGTCGCTTACGCTCGACGAGATTTTTGTATCGCGAATCAACGCCTGACCGGAAAAGGAAATGCCATGCGGTCCATTCCGCAAACCATGATCTGGGAGTTGTGGCGTCACGGCCGCTGGAATCTCATCGCCGCAGCGCTAGGTGCGATCGCGATGCCCGCCTTCTTTTTCGCCGTGCTGCGGCAAGAGGGGGTCGTCGATTTCCGCGACTCCAGCCAAATCACGATGCACATGGCGCTGTTGTTGATGAACCTGGCGATGTTCATCGCGGCCGGCTTCGGGGCACAAGAACCGCCGTCGCGGTTTTATGCCCTGCCGGTGACGACGGCGTCGCTCGTCGCTTGGCGAATGTTCCCGGTCATGACCGTCACCGCACTGCTGTCGGCCATGAGCAGTGCCGTGTTGAACGCCGCATTCGGTGTCGGTTGGCCGATCTTGGGACCGGCCCTGTTCTCGGCAGTGTTGGTGGCAGCGGTCCAGTCGGCGATTTGGTCGACCGACAAATCGGGCTGGGAAGTCCCGGTCATGGCCTTGGTCACGGGATGCGCAGGCGTCTGGTTCAAATCGTGTTATGGGGCAATCACCTCGCAGCCAAGTTTCTTTTGGACCGAGGTGACGACCGTGGAGATCGCAACCCTGGCGGCGTTCGCGGCACTCGCTTATTGCGTCGCGGTCAACGGCGTCTCGCGGGCGCGCCGCGGCGACACGCTGCCGGGACTGGGAATGATTCCTTGGCTCGATCGTTTGTTGGACCCTGCGCCGGCCTCCGGCGCGTCCTTCCGCTCCGCCGCTCACGCTCAGTCGTGGTTCGAATGGCGGCAGAAGGGACGGTTGATGCCCGCCATCACGATCTTCGGGATCATCGCGGGCTGCTGCATCTGGCTCATCAGTAGCCGGGACGCGACGACACTGTACGAGGGAATCCTGGCGGGCGGCGGCTTGGTGTCTGCCGCCGGGCTGCTGGGCGGATTAGTGCTCGGCAATTGCGGGTCAAGCGACGCCGATCTGAGCATGGGGCAGTTTTTGGCGACGCGTCCGATGACGAGCACGGAAATGGCCCGCACCATTCTGAAGACCGGCGCGAAAGGCCTCCTTCTGGCGTGGATCATCTGGCTCGCCGCGTTGCTGACGATTTCTTTGGTCCTCCGCGCGGTCGAAGCCGCTCCACGACCTCTGCTGCCGCGCGGCATCGAGTGGTGGTATTTTCCGGCCAGCCTGGTCGGCGCCTGGACGATGATGGGCTTGATGGCTTGGGTCTCATTGGCCGGACGATCGAAACTGTTGCTGCAACTACTCGCTGGGCTGTTCATCACCTTCATCGCCATTTCGATGTTGGCGAAGCTGGCGTTGTCTCGCCAGGCGGCCCAGCAGTTCTTCGTCGGCCTGCCCGTTGTGGTGGCGGCGCTTTCCACGATCGGCACCGTGATGGCCTTCGTCGCGGCCCGCCGCCGCGGCTTGGTTGGCTGGCCAACCATTTATGTGGCGGTGAGTTTCTGGGCGACACTCTCTGCGGTGGCGCATGCGGCCGACGTGATGCAAGCGTCGCAGCGGCCCGCCGTCTTGGCAACGATGGTCGGCATCGCGGCGCTGGCCGTGGCACCCCTGGCCACCGCGCCGCTGGCTTTGGCCTGGAACCGGATGCGGTAACGTTAACTTCCACGCGGCGCGGTCTTCTTGGAATGAGGCATGGTTTCAGGCGGCATCTGCGGCCATACTGGCAGACATGATTGACGACCACGACTGGGAAGACCCCGAGCCGGACGAGGCCGACGACGACTCTTCCGAGTTGGTGCGCTGTCCCTCGTGCCGCGAAGAGATTTATGAAGACGCCGAGCAATGTCCCTACTGCGGCGAGTATGTCGTGCATTCGGCGTCGGGCCTGTCCGGGCGACCGCTTTGGTTTTGTGCCCTCGGCCTGCTGGGCGTGGTGGCGACCATCATTTTTTTGCTTCGTTAGCGCCACCGGCATCGCGTCATTGCTCGTTGAACGGCCGGCCGGGCGGAGGACCGGGCGGCTGTTGCCAGTTCCACTGCGTGCGATAGGGAACCATCAACTGCGGCGTTTCCAGCCGCTGGCCGCCGTGCTGCTTGGAGACGAGCAGCAAGTTCAGGCAACCGCTGGTGAGAAGCGTCCGCTCGACAGGCCAGGCGGGACGGCCCGTCTGGAACATCGAGTCGATCCCCTTCACGAGATACGTGAAGTGCATCACCGGCCGGGCTTCTTGCGTCCAGAACAGCGTGGAGGCGGTGCGGCCGTCGGCATAACGCCAGGCCGCCGCCCATTCGGCCACCGCGCCGTTGAGCGTCAAGAGGCTGGTCCGCAATCCGTCGGCATACTCGACGTGAAACAGCACCGGCTCAGGCACAATTTCGGCCAGCGGCTTGCCGCCGCCGCGGCGGTCGCGCCGCCGGCCCATCGCCGCGTCGAAGAGGTCCTGGCTATAAAGCCGGCCGGCCGCCTCCCACACGGCTTTGCCTTCGAGACAAGTGACCGCCTGTTTCGCCGCCCGAACGCCGCTCGGCCAGCGTTTGCAACATTTCCAGCCCGTGAAAGCCGTAGGCGTCGAGCGTGTGGTAGGAGACGCCCACGATCTCCTTGAGTGCGGCGTCGCGCTCCACGTCGGCCGGTGGATAGCGCCACAGCACCGGCAACGACGAGCCGGCCATGAGCGGCACGCCCAGTTCTTTTGCTGTATCGTAGAGCCACTTTGCGTCTTGCCAGTTGTCGGCCAGATGCTTGTCGCAGAAGACGGGCACCACCCTGCCGCTGGCCCGAAACACGGCCGCGATCTGCTCGAACAGCCGGCGCTTGGGATAGACCGTTTGCCCGGTCGGCGAGAGCCGGTACTTGCCATGTTCGGCCACCAGCAACACGCCCTCGACCGCCAGCTTGCCGCTTCCCAGGGTCAATGTATCAGCGACGTCATCGTAGATTCCGAACCCGTATTGCTCGGCGAGCTTGCGGCTTTTGTCGTTGGCGGGCACCTGATCGGTGTAAAGCGAAACGAGCTTCAGGTTCGGCCGCTCGCCCTGGCCGTTGAGGGTGTAGCCCTCCAGCAACCGGCTGACGATCACGTCGGCGTGCGAGTTGTGGAAATAGCTCGTGACGACCGCGGCGACCGGTTTCGGCTCCGCCGCGGCCAGTGGGCAGGCAAGCAGGATGATCGAGCACAGTAGGCACATCTGGGCGGGGACGACGGTCAAGAATCTGAGCATCATGCAAGTCTCCAGGGGTGATGCCGCAATTCTATACTTCACGCGGCCAGCCGATGCCCAGGTAGCGTCACCACCGGGGCATCGCTTGGCCGGCGGCGCGTTTTCTGGGCGAACTGGGTCTCGGCCAAGCTCTGCCCCAGCCACCGAAATGTCTCAATGTCGCCCGCGTGAAGTATAACGCCGGGTAAACAGGAAGCTATAATCTGCGTACCGGTCTCTGGCAGACCACTTTCGCCTACACCCATCGAAACTTCATCAAAGGAGGCCAATCCGTGCCACGATTCCCGCGTGTCTGGCTGATTGCGGCGTTGCTCGTCATCGTTGCGTTCCAAATCGGGCCAACCGCGAACGGTGACGAGTCGCCGCTGTCGGCCACGGTCACCAGCTCGCTGGCCACAGCCGAGGACCATATCCGGCAGTTTGCTTTCGACGGCGATCCGACAACCGCGTTTATTTCGGCCGACAATCCGCATGCCAACGATTCTTTCACGCTGGAATTCGACGCGCCGGTCGCCGTCCGCTCGATCAAGGCCACGAGCGGGCGCTCCGACGGACGCGATGTTCTGGAAAGCGGCGCGTTGGAAGCGTCGGCCGACGGCAAGACCTTCGAGCGGCTGGCGACCTTTGCCGGCGGCGCCGCGGAAGCGGTGCCCGGCGAACACCTGCTGAAGGCCGTGCGGATCGTCGTCACCGCCGATCTGCCGCACCCGCTGGCGGTCCGCGAACTGGCGATCGAATCGCCCACGCCGGTGGCAACGTTTCAGTACCCCATCGAGTTCCGCGTCGATGTGGCCGACGCTCCCGACATGGAGGACTGGGCCGGAAACACCGCGCGGATCTGCGAACGGGCGTATCGCATGATCAATGAGGAGCTCGCCAGCGACGGCTACAAACCGCCGCACTTCGTTACGCTGGCGCTCAAGAGCGACTATCAGGGCGTCGCGGCCACGGGCGGCGAACATATCGTCGGCTCGGTGAAGTATTTCAAGGAGCATCCCGACGATGTCGGCGCCATGGTCCACGAGACCGTCCACGTCGTGCAACGATATCGCGGGCGGCGCAATCCGGGCTGGCTCGTGGAGGGCGTGGCCGACTACGTGCGGTTCTTCAAATTTGAGCCTGGCAACTTGGGCCGAATCGACGCCCGGCGGGCGCACTACGACCGCAGCTACCGCGTGAGCGCCGCTTTCCTGGCCTACCTGGTGGAAACCTACGACAAAGACCTCGTCCGCAAGCTCAACCGGCTGTTGCGGGCGGGCGAATACCGCGCCGAAGTTTTTCAAGAGCTGACCGGCAAAGCTCTGGACGAGCTCGACGACGAGTGGCGGGCAACGCTGCAGTAGGACCGAAATTGCTGGAAGTCCTGCCAATTGCAAAGTATTCTCGAAGGATGGCAGGAGGAGCAGACGAACCCACGATGCCCGGCAGAAACACGTCGATGTGTGCGGTGATTGCGCTGGCGATTCTCATCGCCCTCGCGCCGCCGCCCTGCGCCTGGAGCGAACCGCCGGCCGCCGCACTCGGCGGCCTGGCTCTGCTCACCCGGTCGATCCAGCAAGCACGCGCCGTGGCGCACGTGCCAGACGAGAAAGAACTGGCCCAGGCCAAAGCCGACGTGCTGGCCGCACACGGGCAATTCTCGGCTCGGCTGGCCGACGTGCCCGATGGCCAGAGCACGGCCGACGATCTCGGCCTGGCGTCGCTCGTCGAAGAGTTGGACCGGCCAGCGCCCGACTTCGAGGCGCTGGCGCGGAACGACGAGAACCTGCGTCGCAATTCGCCCGGTGCCAAGGGCCACGACTACGAGCGGCTGCGCGACGCGCTGCGGCACTACGTGCGCCTGGTGCGCGCGAGCAAGTTGCCCGACCTGACCGAGCAATTCACCACCTGGATGGACCGGCTGCAAACGGCCGTGGCCCGCTACTCGGCCGACCGTTCGGCGGAGAACCTGTTGTCCGTGGCCGAGGCTTACGACTGGCTGTTGGCCCACGCCCAGGCCCGCGACGTGCTGGAGCAGGTACGGCAGGAAACGGTCCACGTGAACCATCGTATGCGTTTTTCGGCCGACTTCCTCAATCACCTGGTACACCAACGGCTGGTGCGGCCCTTGTCGAGCGACGAGCAAAGCGAAGGGGCGCAAGTGCGCGTGCGCGGCACGGTCGACGGAAAGTTGAATATGACGCTGGTGCCCGACGAGGCACGCGGCGTGGTCCACGTCGGTTTCCGCGGCGTCGGCAACATGGACATCACCGCGGTCAAAGGCCTGGCCACGGTCCGTGCCCGCGGGCAAACCCAGATTACCGCGGCCCAACCGGTTTTTCTCACGCACGCGGGGTTCGCGGTCGGAACGCCCACGTCGGCCGTGCGTCACCGCACGACGGGCAGCAGCGTGAACTTGGGTGTCCGCTGCCGCGTGTTGCGCCGCGTGCTGACGCGGGTTGCCGGAAGAGTCGTCGGCCGGCAGCAGGCGGCCAACGACCTCAAGGTGGCGCAGCGCACGCGAGGGCAAGTCGAAAAGCAGTTGCAGGCCGAAAGCAGGCGGGTCGCCCGACAGGGAAACCAGACCATCGAATCGTTCGGGCTGTTCGCGGCCTTAGGACCCGACCCGGCCTCGCGACTGCGTTTGCGAACGACCGCGGGTTATTTGGAGTGGCTGGGCCGCTACGCCGGCGAAACGCAATTCGCTTCGCCCGCCGGTCCGCCCGATGCGGTGCCCGGCAACCACGCGGTGCTGTTTCAGGTTCACGAGTCGGCCGTCAACAACTCGCAGCGCTTCATTGCCGGGCGGCTGGTGAACGAAGCCGATTTTCGGGAGATCGTTTTTTCGACGTTCGGCCTGGTGCCCAGCGACGACGACGAGGTGGCGGGCCGCATTCCGGCCAGCATTATCTTTGCCCAAGACGGTCCGCTGACGATTGCTATTCGCGACGGGAAGCTGCTGATCACGGTGCGATTGGAGGCCATCCGCGGCAATGGTTCGATGCGGCAGGGGGGGCCTTTTACGGTCAAGACTGCGTATCGGGTGGACGTCGGCGAGAGACCGGTCAAGCTCATTCGCGAGGGGCCGATCGAGATCGAGCCGAGCAGCTCGACCGAAACGGAAGTGGTGCGGGATATCTTGTCGCGGTTTTTTGTGAGCGAGGCCACTTCCGACGGCACGCCGCCGCTGGCCGCGGTGTTGGCGCCCGCCGTCTTGCGACTGGAGCAGCTCAGCCTGGTCGACGGCTGGCTGACGTTGGTACTCAAACTGGATGAAGGAGCAACCAGTGATTGAGCGGATGGTCGTCGGACTCGTCGTCTTGACGATGGTCGGCGGAGGGTGGGCGGAGCGGGTTGGCGCTCAACCGACCGCGGCCCAGGTTGCCGGCTGGCCCGCGCGGCTGGGCGGTACACTTCCGGGAGGCTTACGCCTCCCGCTCGCCACCGCGGACGGCGGCTGGCGCGAGCGAATGGCCGAGATGGAGCTGCTCGTCAGCTTTCAGGGCAAGGGGTCGAGCATGTCGTACGACGCGGGCGTCGTCGAGCGCGCCTTCGAGCGGGTGCCCGCCTTGGCCCGCCACAAGGTGATTGTGGCCGGGAACAGCTCCGGTTCGATCATTGCCATTTATTATGCGTGCTATGGGTTCACGCGGACCAGCGTCGACTATGCCGCCCATCGCATTCAGCACGCCGACGTGAGCGCCATCCGGTCAAGCGAAAAGTTGCCGTCGAAGGTCGCCAAACTGCTGACGAACCGGCCGACCGAGGTGTCGCCGGAGGGACTCAAGGAGAGCATCGCGTTTGCGTTGGGCGTCGAGCAATGGCGAGACGCCGCCGACATCGACGAGGTGGTCCGTCGCAGCCGGCTGAGGCCGGTCTATCCGGTGGTGATCGTGGCCGCCAACAAAGAGGTGCTCGACAATCGGGGCGAAGGGCACGTGCTCGACGCGCAGGACTACAAGGAGTTCGATCCCGGCAACTTCGCCGTCTCATGGCGGCCCGATGTGTACGACTTTTATCGCCGCCGGCCGGAACGCTTCGCCCGCGACAACCCCGGCCTGACGCTCGGCGAAGATCGCTACATCGGCAAGGCGTGTACCTGCTTTGTCGATCGGACGATGTTCGAGCTGCTGAGCCAGATTCCGGAGGAAGAGCGGCTTTGCGACTTGCGGTTGATGACGACGCCGGCCGACATGGCCCTGGCCATTCGGGCGTCGGTAGCCGAGCCGAGCTACTTTCCGCCCGCGGCGGAGACGGATTACTCGAAACTTTACGTGGGGGGCAAGTTCGGCACGGCGGGGCGCAGCAAGCGGCGCAGCTACGTGGGCGGCTTCATCATGCCGCTGGTGGCCCACGACGCGCGGCGGATGCTGCCCGGCCTGCGTGTGATGGGTACAGGCGTGCGGCGGGTGCCGTTGATCGCGCGGCAACTTGTCAAGGCATGGTATCTGGTCGATTTGCAGGAGACGGCCGACCAGTGCGCCTGGTGGACCGACTTTGAGGTGGTGATTCCTCGTGACACGCAGGCGCAGATTGCCCATCGCAGCCTGGCGCAGCGCGATGAATTTGCCGCGGGGTTTGAGCAAGCCGGCGTGTGCCTGGATTCCGGCCACGGTTTGCCGAAGTACGTCTTGCGGCCCAAGTATTCGTATGCGGCGGAGTCGGCGATCTACCCGGCCAACGAGAGCCGAGACCAAATCGAGCCACCGGGTGGTCGAAGTGAGCCTGCCACGCTGGAGACGATGCGCGGGCTGGGGCCGATGTTGAAGGGTTCGGGGTTCAGGGTTCAGGGTTCTGAACCCTGAACCCTGAACCCCGAGCCCTCCCCACATAACCGCGCATCCGGACGGCAACGGCAGGCGAGTCGAAGTAGACCGACGGCACGTGCCGCTTGCCGACTGCCGGATTCGCATTGAATTGCCTCACTTTCTCGAAGCTGCCGGCCGCGACGGCTGGTTGCGGCAATCCGCGCAGGCCAAGCGGGCGGCGGTCGAAGAAGTGCTCGTAGGTCCGCAACACGCGATCGCCGGGATTGTAGGTAATCAGCATCCGCTCGACCTGGCTGAGCGCGGAATCATACTGGCCGCCCGGCCAGAGCGAAAAGGGCTCGATGGCCGGCGCCACCAGCACCGCCTGGATGGGGCGGCGCGCGGCGGAGGCCGGCTCGGCGAGCGGCTGGCCGGCGATCTCGCGCGAAGCCAGGCCCTGCAGCGTGGCAACCACCGTGCGGCAGCCCAGACTGTGCCCTACCAGGCTGACGGGCACCCGCGGCCCGAGATCGGCAATGAGGGAAGCCATGTAGAACGCCTGCGACTGCGTGGCCGCGTTGCTGCGCTCGACCTGGTCGCGCACGCTCACGCCGCACTCGAACTCCGAGGGCCACTTCCACAGCACGCCGCGGAAGGGCGGCAGCCCCGCGCCGACCTTGCCGAACAGTTCGCCTGCCTGCTTCAGCGCCAGCCGCTCATCGGAGAATATCCCGTGAACGTAGAAGCAAACCGGCAACGAAGAGTCGGTGGCCGTCAGGAACTGCTGGCGCGTGTAGCGCACCCAGCCGCCCGGTTCGCAATGAAAGATGGCGAGCCGGTCGAGCGCGGCGGACAAGTCGCCGCAGCACGGGACGCCCCGCGTGTTGATGACCCACAGGTCGACGCAGCCCGGCCCGCAATGGCAGCACGCGTCGCCGCCGCCCCAGGCCGTGCCCGTCAAAACCGCCACCAGCAGCGCCGCCCAACACCAGGCCGCGTCAGCCCGCCGGACATTCGCGATCAGTCGAGCAAGAGCCATGAGTACCAACGACGGCGGTCGGGCGGAATGAGGCGAGTCCCACTGATTCATCTTCGTCCGCAGCGGGCAAAACGTTTGCAGTCGCGCTCCAACGGAGCGTCCGGATTTTCCGCCGGCAACGGTGGAAGGGGGACTGCGTCGCGAAGAATTCAATTATGCCGTGCGTGCCCAATTTGCCGATAAAGTAGCCCGCTTGCTCCGCAAGCGGAACGGCCCCGACATGCGCTCGAAGTTTTCTGAACGGACGGTCCCCTCGCCCTTGTCTCCGCAGGGTCGCATGGCTGGCCCGTTCGGTATATACTTCACGCGGCCGAGAATGAGGCATTTTTCCGCGAGCAAAAGCGGTGGCTGGGGCAGAGCGAGCTTGGCCAGATAGCGGCTGGCGCCCATCAACGGCGTGGCGGCCAAGCGATGCCCCGGTTGGACGCACCGGGGCATTGTCTGGCCGCCGACATGAACGAAGTGCCAGCCTCCATCTGGCCAGACTCTGCCCCAGCCACCGCCAATGTCTCATTCTCGGCCGCGTGAAGTATAGAATCAACCATGATCTGTTGGAGAGCCTAGGTTGAAACCGATGTGGTGGGTTGCTTGCGGCGCGGTGCTGGCCGGGTTATCGGTGGCGGCGGGGGCGTTTGGCGCGCATGGGTTGAAGGGCCGGCTGGCCGAAGACCTAAAACTCTCGGCCGACGAATCGGCGCACCAGGAAGCCGCGCGCCGCCTAGAGATATTCGATACGGCCGCGCGATACCACATGTATCATGCCATCGCGGTGGTGCTGATCGGACTGGCGGCAACGCGTCACTCGTCGATCTGGCTGACCGCCGGCGGTTCGCTGTTTGTCGCCGGCATTCTGGTCTTCTGCGGCTGCCTGTACGCGATGGCGCTCGGCGCACCGCGAATCCTCGGCGCGGTCGTGCCCTTCGGCGGCGTGGGATTCATCCTGGGCTGGATTTGTCTAGCGATTGGGGCGGTTCAGGCGGCCAGCGAAGGCATAGCGTCATGATGGAGAAGGCGATCAATTAGGGTTCGCGATCCACATGAGCATGACCGGCACTCAATTCGGCGGTGAGGAGGCGTTTCAGGCCGACCCACAGCGTCTGTATGCCACGCTGACCGATCTCGACACGTTGGCGGCCAGCATTCCCGACCTGGTTTCAGCGGAGCGGCCCGATCCGCAGACGCTTAAGTGCGTGGTCAAGCCGCGTTTTTCATTCCTGCGGGCGACGCTCCGCATGACCATTCGTTTATCGGACCTCGACCCACCGCGATCGGCCACGATGCACGTCGAGTCGGAAGGGATCGGCATTTCGATGCAGATGACCTCGTCGCTCAACATCGAGAACGAAGGCACGGGGTCGCGCCTGCGCTGGACCGCCACCATCGACCGCGTGGGCGGGCTGATGGCCACCGTCCCCGCCGGTCTTGTGAAAGGCGCCGCCGACCAGGTCATCCGTCAGGCTTGGCAGCAGGTGCGGGTGAAGCTCGGCGAGGGCGAGCGGGAAGCCTAAGCTTCCCGGTGGTGGCTGGGGCAGAAGCTGGCCGAGAGCGAGCCGGCAATCACCAAACGCGCCGTCGGCCAGCGATGCCCCGGTCGTGGCGCTACCGGGGCATCGCCGCGGCCGAGCGTCAAGTGGGGAACTGTCCGAGCGCGCCGCTCTGCCCCCGCCACCGCTGTCTGCCTCAACGACCGAGGCATTTTTTATTTGAACGCCTCGAACTCCTTGCCCAAGATGGCGGCCGCGACCTTCAGCTTCAGGATTTCGTCGGTCCCTTCATAGATGCGGCAGACGCGGACGTCTTGCAGATGACGGCCGACGCGATACAGCTCCGAAAATCCCCGTCCGCCGAAGATCTGCACTGCCCGGTCGGCGGCATCCCAGCCGGCGTTGCTGGCGAACAGCTTGGCCTGCGCCACGTGCATATCGGCTTGCCGCGCCACCGCCGCGTCGCCGGGCGATTCGTCGCCGGCCTGCTTGGCACGGGCCGCCCGCTCGACCATCGCCTCGGTCGCCGCGCGGTGCATCTCGATCGCCGCGATGTGCTCTTGCACGAGCTGATGCCGCCCGATCGGCTTGCCGTGCTGGTGCCGCGACCGCGCATAATCCACCGCTTCGGTCAGGCAATCCTCGATCACTCCCAGGCAGCCGGCGGCCACGCTCAGCCGACCCGACACCAGCGTGCCCATCGCAATCCGAAAGCCGTCGCCTTCGTCGCCCAAAAGATTTTCGAGGGGCACCGGATGTTCGGTCATCTGGAACATGCCGGTGTTGGCGGTGAACATGCCCAACTTGGCCGGCAGGTCTTCGGTCTCGAACGTCTCGCCGGCCGTATCGACGATGAACGCGCTCATTCGCCGCGGCGTGTCGGCCTCGGGATAGGCGAACACAATCACCGCATCGGCGATCGCGCCGTTGGAGATCAGATACTTGACGCCGTTGAGCAAAAACCGGTCGCCGTCGCGGCGGTAGGTGCTGGTCATTTCCAGCGGATTGGAACCCGCGTCCGGCTCGGTCAGACCGAAGGCCAGAATGCACTCGCCCCGCGCCGCCAGCGGCAGATAGCGGGCTTTCTGCTCGTGATTGCCGAACCGCAGGATGGGGTACTCGCCGATCGACGTATGGCCGGAGAAAAAGGTGCGCACGCCGGTGCCTTCGCGGCCGATGCGGGCCAAAGCACGGGCGTAAGTCACGGCATCCGCGCCGCGTCCGCCGTACTCGACCGGCACGGGCATGGCCAAGACATTGTGCTTCCGGGCCAGTTCGACCGTCTGTTCGTTTTGCCGATGTTCGACGTAGCACAACTCCTCGATCGGCCGAAGTTCCTGGCAAAAAGCCTCAACGTCGGCGAGCAACTCGGCGCTTTTCAAATCGTTCATTTCAGTCCCTAGGGGCGGCAGCCAACAAGGAATTGTATACTCATCCCTAAAAAGAAGCCCCACCACTTACGAAAAGCGATGGATCATGCTTGGCCGTTTTATCCGCTACTTGGCCAGCCTGCTCTATCTCTGGTATCATGGTAATGATGAGCACCTGTTCCGCGGGACATCGGCAGGCTTCCCAGGCGAAGACCATCCGAGTCCTGGCATGACGGCAATGATCGAGCTTTCGGGTGCCAGTTGCCATCAACTTGAGGCTGACATGGTGCTTGGTCCCGCGAGTTCGCACGACGCAGCCGATTCCTGTGCCGTCGCGGACGCCAAGCGGGCCTAACGATAGTTCAGACCCGTTAGCTCAGCATAGCGCTCAAATGAATCTCGACCGACTCGGCCAGCGCCTGCGGACGATAGCCGCCCTCCAGCACGCTGACGACCTTGCCATCGGCGAATGCGTCGGCCACGTCGAGCACGATCGTGGTCAGCTCTCCAAAATCTTCGCTTTCCAGGCCCAGCGAGCCGACGGGGTCGGTGCGATGACTGTCGAAGCCGGCGCTGATGAGCACAAGCTGCGGCTTGATCCGCGCAGCAAAACCTTCCAACGCGCCTCGGAAAAGGTCGAGATAGGCTCGGCGCGACGTGCCGAACTCGACCGGCAGGTTCATGGTGCTTCCCAGACCCGGTCCGGCGCCCGTCTCGCTCGCCCGACCGGTTCCCGGATAAAACGGCCAGCGATGGACCGACAAGAAGCCGACCTGCTCGTCGCGCCAGAAGGCGTCTTGCGTGCCATTGCCGTGGTGGACGTCCCAATCGACAATCATCACGCGGTCGAGGCCAAGCTCGGAGACAGCCGTGCGGGCCGCAATCGCGACGTTGTTGAACAGGCAAAAGCCCATCACCTCGGCCTGCAGCGCATGGTGGCCGGGCGGCCGCACCAGGCACAGCGCGTGTTTGTCTTCGCCGCCGACCACGCGCTCGACGGCGTCGCAAACGGCCCCCGCCGCCAGCAGCGCCACCTCGTACGACTTGGGGCTGACGATCGTGTCGGACTCGATCTGGCCGCCGCCGCGCTCGGCAAAGTCGGCCACTTTCTTGGCGTAGGCAAGGTCGTGAACCCGTGCCAGCCGGACCATCGACACGGGCTGCCAGGCGTGACGAGTACAGTTCGCGACCAGAGCCGCATGTTCCAAGCGGTCGATCACTTTGATCAGCCTCAGCGGACGTTCCGGATGAGCGCCCGTCTCGTGGTCCAAGAACCGCGGGTCGTAGTAAAGGAGGGTCATAGGGCCATTGTCGGGCACGAGGCAGGTTGGGACAAGTTGGGCGTGTAGGGTGGGACCAGCGAGCTTGCGAGCGCCGGCCCACCGCGGAAAAACGACGTCGCTTACGGTGGGCCGGCGCTCGCAAG